>Ga0209517_10000368_pt1 | contig 79626 bp, 58 predicted proteins | sample PeaSoiMetSII2010_FD_187695 | JGI IMG/M metagenome (GOLD analysis project Ga0209517, IMG submission 187695) | Peat soil microbial communities from Weissenstadt, Germany - SII-2010 (SPAdes) (version 2) | ecosystem: Environmental > Terrestrial > Soil > Wetlands > Peat | place: Germany...
TGGACGTCCTCCGCATCGCTGTGCCGCTATTGATTTACTTCCTGTTGATGTTCTTGGTGTCCTTTTACATGGGCAAGAAAGTGGGAGCGGACTATTCCAAGACGACAACCCTGGCGTTTACGGCCGCCTCCAACAATTTTGAACTAGCGATCGCAGTCGCCGTCTCGGTATTTGGCATCAACTCAGGAGCTGCATTCGCGGCCGTCATCGGGCCGCTGGTAGAAGTGCCCGTGATGGTCGCGCTCGTCAACGTGGCCTTCTACTTTCAACGGCATTATTTTCCCAGCCCACGACCGATGACCATTGAGCCGGTGTGCACGCCCACGGCACATTAAGGATCGTCGTTGAAGCAAAAAGCGGACGAAGTCACCGCAGCGAGCTTCGCCCGACTCGAACAGCCTGCCATTACACGCGACAGAAATAAAGATCCGCTGCGGACATCAAGTAAGTCTGTATTGGCGAATATGGGCTCGAAGCATGGGCTCATCAAGTTCTGCTCTGGCAGTTGAATGAGCGGCACCGTTGCTATAGGGTTGTGTTGGAGCTGCGCCTTGGACATATTTCTGGTCGACGGCACATACGAACTGTTCCGGCATTATTACGCGCTGCCGTCCGCGCGGGATTCGGATGGGCGCGAGGTGGCCGCGGTCCGAGGCGTGCTCGCCTCGGTGCTGGGTATGATCAAGGCCGGCGCCACGCACATCGCGGTTGCAACCGATCACGTGATCGAATCTTTTCGCAACGAGCTGTGGCCGGGTTACAAGACCGGCGAAGGCATCGAGCCCGACCTGCTGGCGCAATTCCATCTGCTCGAAAAGGTTCTATCGGCGGCTGGTATTGTAGTCTGGCCGATGGTCGAATTTGAGGCGGATGACGCGCTGGCTGCCGCAGCGGTCGCGGCCGCCTATGATGTGCGTGTCGAACGCGTGATCATCTGCACGCCCGACAAAGATCTCGCCCAATGCGTGCGCGGCACACGTATCGTTCAATTGAATCGCCGGACGCGCGTGACCTTGGACGAGGCAGGAGTCATCCAAAAGTACGGCGTCTCGCCAGCATCAATCCCCGACTATCTGGCCTTGGTGGGCGATTCAGCCGACGGATATCCGGGACTGCCGGGCTGGGGTGCGAAGTCGTCGGCCGCTGTTCTGGCGAAATTTGTTCATCTGGAATCGATTCCTGCGGACTTCCGCGGGTGGCGTGTGAACGTTGCCAACGCGAGTGCCCTCGCGGAAACGCTGTCCCGCGAGCGCGACCACGCACTCCTGTTTCGCAAGCTCGCCACGCTCCGAACCGACATCGCGCTCTTCGACAACGTGGATCAGCTGCGTTGGAACGACTCCACACCTGCCTTCGCCGCCCTCGCTGCAAGACTAGACACGGCCGTCACCACAAGGAGAAAGCCATCGACACGCCACTCCCCAAGCGCGACGGTTCGCAGGTCTACAGTACGGCGATGAGCCCTTGAGTCAACTCCTACTGTGGAGGAGAGTTTGGCTTATCGGGATATTTGGAAATGTTCCTGTCGGGATAATTCTTATCCGCCGTTGTTTTGTCTGAATAATTGCTGCGCGCTGTGTCGTACTTTGCATTGTCCATTGTGGACGTTTCGGAATGATCAATGGGCTTCATCCCCACGACCTGGTATCGGCGCTTCTTGCGATCTCCGTCGGGAATCCTCATCTCGAGTATGTCCTTCGAAATCTTGAACTCACCCTCCTTGCCTACAGGGAGCAGGGCGGGGTGCTTATGGTCAAGCGGGCGAACGTGATACTCCATGTCATCGGTACGCAGCATATATTGGGCACAGAGCTTCTCGTCGGAGTTCACGTGAGTGACGCCAGCCGAGGCAAAAACACTGCCCAGGCCGGTGATGCCGCGCTCTTTGGCCCCGCAGGGTACGGCTTCCATTTTTTCGATCATGGCGCGATCGCCGCGCTTCTTCTTGTCACCCGAAAACGCGGGCATGGCGGCCACGACGACGAGCACGGCGATCAAGGGCAATCTGCTGGTCATAAAACCTCCCGCGAAGGATATTCACCTTCAAAGTCGCTGCGCAAAGGCAGCGGGAATCAGAAAGGTGGAAGGCTGGGCAGACAACCTTCCCCTTTGATCTCGCCCGAGCGGCTGCGCTACTTGGTCGGCTGGCTCTTGGGCGTCTTGGGAACAGCGGCTGACGTCGGATTCAATTGTTGCGCCGACTTCAGGAACGACTGCGGGTTCTCGCTCAATTCCTCATGCACTTCGGGATGCGCTTTGAGATAGTCCTGCAGCGCGGGGTGGTTCTCGAGATACTCCTGGTTGTTGGCCAGCGACGGGTTCTTCGAGAGTTCGCCAGAAATGTTGCCGTGGTCTCCGAGGAACTCGTTGAAGCTGGAGCGTTCGCCGGGGGTTACGTCGCGATCCCGATGCATCTGTGAGTCTTCCCGGCGGTCGAAGCGGTTTTCCTGTCGCATGAAGGCGTTGGGATTTTCTTTGTACTCCTCGCGCACTCCCGGATGGTCAGCCAGGAACTGCTGCAGAGCAGGGTGATCCTGCGCGAACTTCTCGTTATTGACCAGGGAAGGATCGCGCTTGAGCTGCTCCGCAATTTCGGGATGGCTGTCGAGGAAGCGATCCATGTTGGCTAGTTCCGTCCGGGTGATATCACGGTCGCTGTCTTCACGGCGGTCGAAGCGGTTCTCCTGCCGCATGAAGGCGTTGGGATTTTCCTTGTACTCCTCGCGCACTCCCGGATGGTCAGCCAGGAACTGCTGCAGAGCAGGGTGATCCTGCGCGAACTTCTCGTTATTGACCAGGGAAGGATCGCGCTTGAGCTGCTCCGCGATTTCGGGATGGCTGTCGAGGAAGCGGTCCATGTTGGCTAGTTCCGTGCGGGTCACGTCACGATCGCGGTCTTCCCGGCGGTCGAAGCGGTTTTCCTGCCGCATAAAGGCTTGGGGGTTTTCTTTGTACTCCTCGCGTACTCCCGGATGCTCAGCCAGGAACTGCTGCAGAGCAGGGTGATCCTGCGCGAACTTCTCGTTATTGACCAGGGAAGGATCGCGCTTGAGCTGCTCGGCAATTTCGGGGTGGCTGTCGAGGAAGTTATCGAAATTCGCAAGCTCACGCTGGGTAGTGTCCCTGTCAGTCGGCGCTGTTGTGGTCTGCGCATTAAGAGGTGCGGCAGCCAGGCAAACCACCAGGCTCAGGACTATCAACACATATTTGGCGGGCAAGAGTCCTTTTCTTCTCATGAAATGTTTGGCCTCCTCAATGAGAAATAGCGCTTTATGACGGGGTGCAATAGCTCTGCCAAACGGTTGGAGAATGGTGAAACTTGCGGCGCGTCAGCGTGTTGCGAGTACGAGCCAGGAGAGCTGTGGACCCACTCGAGGGAGAATTAACATACTCGAAGGGAAAATCGCCGTACCGAATGAACCCTAGGGGAAATCAGGGTCTTGATGGCGGATACAAAACGTTGCGCGCGTTCCTGCGATGCGGAACTCGTCTGACCGTGGAGATGATGGAAATAAAGGGAACCTGCTTGTGGCTCCGTTTCACCTCTGCTGCGGGATATCAAAACCTGCTCGCATTCGTCAGTCTTTTTCACCCCGCATTTTCAATACTTTACGGGCGAGGAACAGCAACTACAAACAGAGCGCGGTGTTTTAGTCAAGCGGACGGCAACGCACCACGACCGCTGGGCTCAACAAAAAGCCGCCTCTCAGACCTTTTTTGTTATAGCATTTGGTGGTACTTCGTCATAGCGCTCTTGGCTTCTCTGAGCTGTACGAATCTGAGCTGTATGAAGATTTGCCAGGGCGAGGATCGGACTGTGGCGATCGTTGCTTTCTTCTCCGCCCGAATATCACAGCGACCTGAGACGCGTTACGCACTCGCGCTGTTGGCGACCGTAGCAGCCTTGCTGGTCCGTCTGGCGCTAAATCCCTTTCTTGGTAACTATGCACCGTACATCACGCTTTTTCCAGCGGTAGCTTTCAGTGCCTGGTACTGCGGAGTTGGACCGTCCATCCTGAGTGTGGTCGCGGCCCTCATCGGCGCACAATACTGGTTCATCTCGCCGGCACACTCACTGCGCATCGTCGGCACGCCACAAACGGTTGGTATTTTAGCGTTCTTGTTAGTTTCCGGTGCCCTGATTGCAATGGGAGAAGCACGCCGCCAGCGGGAGGAGGCCCTACGGTCAGCGCAGATAGAGCTGGAAGATGCGGTGAAGCAACGGACAGCAGAACTCGATAGGACCAATCAAAATCTGCGCGAACTCTCTGCTCGGCTGCTGCAATTGCAGGATGAGGAAAGACGACGCATCGCCCGCGAGTTGCACGATAGCGTGGGCCAAATGTTGACGGCGCTGGGAATGAACCTCGCCACCGTGGGAACCGACGTCGAACGCCTCATCCAAACCGCCAAGACGGTCGGTGACAGTGCGGCTCTGGTACAGGAACTCAGCAAAGAGGTGCGCACGATTTCTCACCTGCTCCACCCCCCTCTGCTGGATGAAGCTGGACTAGCTTCGGCTCTTCGTTGGTACGTGGAGGGATTTGCGCAACGTAGCAAAATCAAAGTCGATTTAGAGTTTCCTGTGGAATTTAGGCGGCTCTCGCGAGAGTCGGAAACCGCCATTTTCCGGACGGTGCAGGAATGTCTTACCAATATTCATCGGCATTCCGACAGTGCGAGCGCCAGAATTCGGATTATTGCCTCTGACGGTTACGTTCGAGTAGAAATCGAGGATCGAGGCAAGGGCATTCCGCCAGAAAAGCAATTTGAGATGGCCTCGACGGGCACGCCGGGTGTGGGAATCCGGGGAATGCGAGAAAGACTCCGGCAGCTGGGCGGCAGCCTAGACGTCCATTCAAACGGCAAGGGTACGCTCATCGTGGCGCGGTTGCCGGCGGCAGTCTCTTCTGCGGGTCCAGCCGTAGCCTGAGGCTAGAAAGCCCGATTCATCCGAGCAGTTGCTTTTGTCAGATCACTCCGCTTCAGTTCATACATTCGTGGTCGGCCAGTTTCGCCGCCGCTCTCGCGATTTACCACGATGATCAAGAACAACAAGAGCTGCGATCTCCCCCAGACGTGGCTCGTTCACCCACGGGACGGTGGCGACGCGCACATTGAGAAAACATCATAGACTTGTCGAACTCCTGGCTCCCCGTTCGACGTCAAAGTGGAAAGCCGGCCAGGCGGTCGAAGCCGTCGGACGGTCCAGCTGCAACCAAAGCCAAAAGGAGACATGAGAATGCGATTTATGGTGATCGTGAAGGCTAGTAAGGATTCGGAATCCGGCGCCATGCCGGACCGGCAGATCGTTGCCGAAATGGGGAAGTTTAACGAGGAACTGGTGAAGGCGGGAGTGCTGCTCGCGGCCGAGGGACTCCACCCAAGCTCGAAGGGAAAGCGTGTCCGGTTCTCTGGCGGCAAGCGGACCGTGATCGACGGGCCGTTTACTGAGACCAAGGAACTGATCGCCGGTTTTTGGCTGTGGCAGGTGCGGTCGCTGGAGGAGGCGATCGAGTGGGTCAAGCGCTGCCCTTGTCCCTTCAAGGGGGACGCCGAAATCGAGATTCGCCAGGTGTTCGAGGCGGAAGACTTCTGCGGCCAGCTTACTCCCGAGCTCAAAGAGAGGGATAAGCGCCTGCGCAAGGAGATCGAGAAGCAAAACGCGTCATGAAACCGGGTGGAAGAGCTAAGCCGGCACTGGTGGACGGCTGCTCTTTTGTTTGACGGTCACCGGCTTGAGGAATTGCATCATGCCTCGCAATCGTTCCCCCACGCGCTCGATCGGGTGTTCCTGTTCGCGCTGGCGGGTGGCTTCAAACCACTCACGTCCCGACTCGTTTTCGGCGATCCAGTTCTTGGCGTAGGTGCCGTCCTGGATTTCCTTCAGGATCTGCCGCATCGTTTGCCTGGTCTGGTCGGTGATGATCCGCGGACCGCCCGTATAATCTCCGTGCTCCGCGGTGTCGCTGACGGAATAGCGCATGTAATTGAGGCCGCCGCGATACATCAGGTCCACAATGAGTTTTAGTTCGTGCAAACACTCGAAGTACGCAATCTCCGGCTGGTAGCCCGCTTCCACCAGCGTTTCAAAGCCGGCTTTCACCAATGCGCTGACTCCGCCGCACAACACAGTTTGCTCGCCGAAGAGATCGGTTTCGGTTTCCTCCGTAAACGTGGTCTCAATCACCCCGGCGCGGGTGGCTCCGATCGCTTTGGCGTAGGAGAGCGCGAGTTGCTTTGCGGTTCCGCTGGCGTCCTGGTGAACGGCTAGAAGTGCGGGAGTGCCGCCGCCTTCGACGAACACTTCACGCACGCGATGTCCGGGAGCCTTCGGCGCAATCATCGAAACGTCGATGTTGGCGGGAGGAGTAATAGTCTTGAATCGGATGTTGAAGCCGTGGGCAAACATCAGCGTTTTCCCGGCCGTCAGATGGGGAGCGATATCCCGCTTATAGACCTCGGGTTGCGCCGTATCCGGCACAAGGATCATGATGACGTCGGCCCATGCGGCCGCGTCGCCGACGGAAGCCACCGTAAGCCCGGCGGCTTGCGCCTTTGCCCGAGACTCGCTGGTTTGCGGAAGGCCGACCCGAACTTGCACGCCGCTGTCTTTCAGGTTGAGGGCGTGAGCGTGTCCCTGCGAGCCATAGCCGATGATGGCTACTTTCTTCGAGCGGATCAATGCAAAGTCAGCCGCGTCTTCGTGATACATGTTTGCCATGGGTATTCCTTTCGAACAAGAATATTCACGCTATACCGACTGTGAGAAATCGTCATCTGCCATTGCCGGTGCGGGCTCTTCCGACGATGACAGCGCGGTAGAGGTTTTGTTCCCACGCCGCATAGCAACGATTCCGGTGCGCACCATTTCCAGGACCCCGTAGGGACGAAGCACTTCCAGCAGCCCGTCGATCTTGTCTTCGCCACCGGTGATTTCAATGATCAGAGACCCGGGCGCGACATCGACCACCCGCCCCCGGAAAACACTGGCCAGTTCCAGCACGTGGGAACGCGCCTCATGGGAGGCCGCGACTTTGATCATGGCCAGATCGCGCACAATCGCCGGCTCGGTCGTGATGTTTTCCACCAGCAACACGTTCACCAGTTTATACAGGTTAGCTTCGATGCGGCGAGCCTGGTCGCGATCTGCATCGACGGTGATGGTCATGCGCGACACTTCCGGCTTCTCCGTGCGCCCCACGGTGAGCGAGTCAATATTGAAGGCGCGGCGGCGAAACAGCGATGCCACCCGGGTCAGCACGCCCGGCTTGTTCTCGACGTACACCACGAATGTGTTCAGCATGTTGGGTTGGTCATCCTTGGTTATTCATCGGCGGCGGTTTCTACAATCGGGCTCGGACGCCGGATCATCTCATGTAAAGCAGCGCCCGCCGCCACCATCGGATAAACGGTGTCTTCCTGCTCAACCTTGAAGTTGATCAGCACTGGTCCATCGTGTTCGCGCGCCGATTGCACTGCGGGCACGACCTGAGCACGCTCGGTCACGGTTGCATTCCGAATGCCGTAGGCCTCGGCAATCTTCGCGAAATCCGGGTTCAGCAGCGGTGTGGCCTGGTAGTTGCGTTCGTAGAAGAATTCCTGCCACTGACGTACCATTCCCAGAAAGCCGTTGTTGATGATCGCAATGTTGATCTTAAGATTTTCCTGCACGATGGTGGCGAGCTCCGACATGGTCATTTGGAAGCCGCCGTCCCCGATGACCGCCCAGACCTCTGCCTCCGGACGCGCGACCTTCACTCCGATGGCGGCAGGAAGGGCGAATCCCATCGTCCCCAACCCTCCGGAGGTTATCAGCGAACGAGGTTCCTCGTGCTTGTAGTACTGCGCTTCCCACATCTGGTGCTGGCCTACGTCGGTCACGACCACGGTGTTGCTGCCTCGCGCCTCCCGCCAAAGGTCGTTGATGACGTGCGCGGCGTAGAGATGGCCGCTGTCTGGCAGGTTCTGAATATCGCGAACGGCGGAGTCGCCTTTCAACCGGTCGATGCAATCCAGCCACTCACTGCGATCACTGGATTCGATTTTGGGTAACATTTCATGCAGGACTTCCCGCAGGTCACCGACCAGCGCCACATCGACTTTCACGTTCTTGTTGATCTCGGCCGGATCGATCTCCACATGAATCTTTTTGGCGTTGGGCGCGTAGGTTTTCAGGTTGCCGGTGACGCGGTCGTCGAAGCGCATGCCGAGCGCGATGAGTAAGTCGGCCTCCTGAATGGTGTGGTTTACCCAGGCTTCGCCGTGCATTCCCATCATTCCCAGGTTCAGGGGATGGGAAGCCGGAAGCGCGCCCAGGCCCAACAGAGTCAGTGCCACCGGGATACCTGCACGTTCCGCCAGATCGCGCACTTCCCGCATTGCGCCAGAGACGATCGCGCCGTGCCCCAGCAGAATCACCGGCCGCTTAGAGTTGTGGATCAGCTCCAGGGCCTGCTCGTATTCCTTGGGAGCCGGAGAGAGATCGGGACGATAGCCCGGCAATTGCGGTTTGGCGGCTTCCCAGTCGAACTCGCACGAGGACTGTTGCGCATCCTTGGTGATATCCACGAGAACTGGGCCGGGGCGTCCGGAGCGGGCTACGTAGAATGCTTCACGCATGGTGCGTGCTAGTTCATCGGCTCTGGTCACCAGATAATTATGTTTGGTGATGGGCAACGTGATGCCCGTGATGTCTGTCTCCTGAAAGGCATCGGAGCCGATCAGCTTGCTGCCCACTTGACCGGTGATGCAAACGATGGGCGAAGAGTCCAGCATGGCGGTGGCGATGCCGGTCACCATATTGGTGGCTCCCGGACCCGAGGTCGCTACGGCGACTCCTACTTGTCCGCTGGCGCGCGCGTATCCGTCCGCCATGTGGGTGGCGCCCTGCTCGTGCCGCACCAACACGTGATGAATCTTGCTGTACTTCAGGGCATCGTAAGCCGGCAGGATGGCGCCGCCGGGATATCCGAAGACGTGGGTCACGCCTTCGCGTTCCACACATTCCCAAAGAATCTGCGCTCCAGTTTTCATCATGGTTCCAAAGTCCTCTGACCGCTGCCCCGTGCTCTGCCAACCCAACCTGGTGCGGAACCGAAGACATTCAATCCAGGCTAGAGTGATTGTATCTGTGCTGGCCCGCGCGTGGCATCAAACTCCCCACAAGTAATCTTCCTGCTGCTCATTTTCGTGCGCACCCAACGCCACGGAAGGTGCGGCGCCGTTCCCACCGCCGTCCTTTGAGAGGTGGAGGATGGGTGCGGGACTTGGGTGTGAGTGGCTGACCGCACTGCCAGGGCTGATGACGGAAGGGTGTGGCGATTCGGTAGTGACGCTCGGATGCGAACGCTCCGTGTGTATCTTCCGAATGAGTTCCAGGATTTGGCCGTCCTCGACAGTCTTTGCCGTGTCAGCTAAGGCGAGGAATTGACGGTAAATCTGATCAAGATCGTGACGCTCCAGCCGGAAGCCGAGGTGTTCGCAGCGCAGGCCGAGAGCATGGCGCCCAGAGTGTTTGCCCAGGACCAAACGCGTACTGGGAACTCCCACGGATTGTGGAGTCATGATTTCATAGGTCAAGGGGTTCTTGATCATGCCGTCCTGGTGGATACCGGCTTCATGCGCGAAAGCGTTCCGGCCGATGATTGCCTTGTTAGGCTGCACGGGTACTCCGGTAATTTCGGTCAATAACTGGCTCGCAGGGAAAAGCTGTTCACTGACAACTTCCGTGCGAAACGGGTAGCGGTCAGGGCGAACACGCATGGCCATCACAAACTCCTCCAGTGAAGCATTACCAGCGCGCTCTCCGATGCCGTTGATGGCGCATTCGACTTGCCGCGCTCCGGCACCGACTGCAGCTAGTGAGTTTGCCACGGCAAGACCCAGGTCGTCGTGGCAGTGCACCGAAATAGTTACCCGCTCTACGCCGCGGACTTGCCGTCGGATTGCCCGGATCAGATCGGCAAACTCGGACGGCACGGTGTACCCGACGGTATCGGGAATGTTGACGGTGGTCGCACCGGCCTCGATCACCGCTTCCAGCACCTGGCAGAGGAACTCCGGATCCGAGCGAGTGGCGTCTTCCGGCGAGAATTCCACATCTTCGCAGAAAGACTTGGCGAAGCGCACGGCGTCACGCGCCTGTTCCACACACTCTCGACGTGAGAACTTGAGCTTGTGCTGCAAGTGAATGTCGGACGTGGCGAGGAAGGTATGGATACGAGGGTGGGCGGCTGCTTTGAGGGCCTGCCAGGCTCGCTCGATGTCGGCGTGGCAACAGCGAGCTAGGGCAGCGACCACGGGTCGGCGAATCTCACGCGCAACAAGTTGCACCGAGTGGAAGTCGCCTTCGGAGGAAACGGGGAATCCGGCCTCGATCACTTCCACGCCCAGACGGTCGAGTTGGCGGGCCATGCGGAGTTTCTCATCCGCCGTCATGCTGCAGCCCGGAGACTGTTCCCCGTCGCGCAATGTAGTGTCGAATATTGTTACCTGCTGTGTGTCCGACAAGTTGCTCCTCCCGGCCCGCCAGGGTCTAAATACAACTCCTTCTTTCTGCGCAAAACGAAAAGGCCATCATCGGTTGTGGATGATGGCCCTTACTGAGAATGTCGCTGTCTTATGGCTATATCATCCAACGCGTCCTAGGGGTGCAAGCACCAGGCCAAGAATGGCCACACTAAGGGCGAGGAGACGCAGTCGTACCTCGCTGGTGACTCGGTTCGCGTTGGCTGCCAGAGGCTGCATTTCTGAAAGAAATCCCTCTACGCGCTTCTTCCGGTACTCTAGCGGTAGCGATTGGGCTCGTCAATAGCTGTCTTGACGCGGCTGCATTCGAATTATCGCTGTCTGTTATCAGTTTTTTGGATAGTACTTCACAATGAACTCGAGCTAAGTCATCGTCTCGCTTGATGATTTGGCGAGTTGGTTTTCTCTCGCCAGGCCTCCAGAGTCTTCGACCGGCCTATCTCATGAATCCGTGACAAGAATCACAGCACAGCCACTTGCGTTGGATTTAGCCTAAAGGCTGAGTGATGCCATGCTGGGTTCGTCTGTCATAGAGGATGGTTCGTGCCACCTGGCTCCGAAACAGTTGCGCGCCGCTCTTGCTGATTTCCTGCCCAAAGACACCACAGTCGCAGAGCAGATCAGTGTCATTGAAACCGGGCTGCGAAGCCCGGCGGGCCAAGCCTTGCGGGATACGATGGCGCGATGGATCGTCGACGAGATTGTTCCGGTGGAAAGGTTGGTCCCGCAGGCTTACGTGAAATGGCGTCCGCCGGTTCGGGACGCCATGATGTTCGTGGTGACTCGGCTTTCGCCAGCGCGCCTCGCTCCCAAGCTCCTGGAGCAACTTGAGCTTCCGTTGAAAACTTCAGCGGAAGCGCGCTTGCTGCGGCTGATCGCAAAAGTACCCGGCCTGCAGAAACTGGGGCAAGTCATAGCCCGCAATCGGAATCTCCGTCCGGCGTTGCGGAATGCGCTCGCCCGCTTGGAAAACGGAATTCGGGATGTTCGACCGGAGGATATAGTCGCGATCATTCGACAAGAGTTGGGTGCACGGATCGAGAAATACTCCGTCGTAATCGCCCCAGCCATTCTCTCGGAGGCCAGTGTCAGTGCGGTGGTGCGCTTTACCTGGCGTGACCCGGAGAGCGGAAAGCGTGGACGTGGCGTTTTCAAAGTTCTGAAGCCGCACATTCCCGAGTATTTTGCCGAGGACATGGACTATTTGCGGGGGCTAGCGCAATACTTCGGTGAACCGCAGCACAACTACGGATTTGCTGGGTCCGTGATCCCAGATACCTTCAAGAAGGTCCGGCGCCTGCTGCGCCACGAGGTCAATTTCGTCCGTGAGCAGAAGACGTTACTCGAAGCATGGAGTTTGTATCGCACCATGTCTGGCGTTCGCGTGCCGCGGCCGATTCAGCCACTTTGTACATCCAGAATCACCGCGCTCACCGAGGAACGTGGGGTAAAGGTGACGAACGCGGCGGCTCGCCTGCCAGCCTCGCGTCGCCGGAAAGTTGCCGAGCAGCTGATCGAAGCCCTGATCGCAGTTCCGCTTTTAGCGGCGCAGGAAAATGCCATTTTTCACGGCGATCCGCATGCCGGCAATCTCCTTTATAACAATCGTACTGGCGAACTGACGATCCTCGACTGGGCGCTCAGGGAGCGGCTGAGCCGGGATCAGCGCCGCCATCTCGCGCTCTTGTTTCTGATGGTGAGCCTGCGCGACCCGGTGGGTACCTGCGACGAAGTGTTGGCGCTCAGCCAGCATCACATTAAAAGCGCTTCACCCCAGGGGCAAATGGTTTCGGAGTTGGTCACGTGTTTTCTCGACGAACTACCAGTGATGCGTTTGCCCAGCGGAGCGGACGCGATGAGGCTTCTGGAACGTATCGCGATGAAGGGTATCAAGTTCCCCGGGCCGCTGATCATGTTGTCCAAGGTGATGTTCACGCTGGATGGAATTCTGGATGACATCGGAGGATCCGACAAGGGCATGGGCTTTACCATCGCGCGTAACATTGCCCAGCATTGGGCAAGAAATCACAAAGAGTTCCAGTCGCCCCTGATGACGAGGGACTGGATCACACTACAGTGCAGCGCCTTGCTTTACACCAGCCGTTTGTGGCTGCAGAGTGAGCAGGCAGTCTTGAATCGCTTGCTGCCGGCTGATGCGACGGCTCCAGTCGCGCCGGCATGAGGAGACGCTCTAGGCGGCATCGTCCCAGGCCGTCTCTGCCGCCGGAGGGATAAAGCTCATCGCCCGTTCGGATAGTGCGGTGATCGTCAGGCTCGGATTGACGCCGAGGTTGGCCGCTACCACGGACCCGTCACAGATGTACATATTCTTGTAGTTGAAGACGCGGTGGTGAGAATCGATGACGCCGTGGCCAGGAGAGTCGGCGATCACGCAACCTCCGATACAGTGCGCAGTGCCGGGAACATCGAACAGGATCTCTGGAAGCATGCTCATGGCGAAGCCGCCGGTGAGTTGCGCGAGTTTCTGCGCGAACTCGTTGGCCTTTGGAATGTAGGTAGGAACTTTCTCACCGCGGCTGACAAGAAACTTCCGGAACGGCCAGAACCAGGGGCGTTGCCAGCGCATCTCAATCTCTCCATCCAGCGCCTGCATGCAAAGGAGAATCACAAACTCCCGTGCCCAGCCTATCGGTTGCAACACGCGCACCGTCTTGATGGGGTGGCGAAGCAGAGAAGCGATGACGTTCTTCAGCCACAGTGTTATCCGCTGTGGACCTGGACGGCCATCGGTGAGGATGGTGGTGAGAAACCCCATAGCGTCGGAGCCCCTTGGATAGCGGACGGCTTCAATATGGGTGTGCTCATCAATATAGACCCCAGACCCGATCGCTATACCCTGCGACACATCCTGGGAACATCCAGGTGTGCGCGCTCCGATCAGCGATTCGGAATTGGTGCGCACATGTTGTCCCAACTGGCTGCTGATGGCGGGCAATGAGCCTTTTTCTTTAAGCTGGAAGAGAAGTTCCATCGTCCCCAACGACGAGGCGGAGAAGACCACGCCGCGGCAAGTGAAACGCCCCGATTGCCGGCGAATCCACGCAGTAGACTTGACCGTGCGTACTTCGTAGCCGCGGGTGCCATCGCCGGCGCCATCCAGCGGTTTGACGTTCACTACTCTGGTTTCTGGAAAGATCCGGGCTCCACGCTTTTCAGCCAGGTACAGGTAACTCAGGTCCAGCGTATTTTTCGCGCCATACCGGCAACCCATCATGCAACCCCCGCACGCGATGCAGGTAGTTCGTGCCGGACCTTCCCCGCCGAAGAATGGATCGGGGAAGGTCTGATTACCTGGTTCTCCCTCGGCAGGCTCGAAGATGCCAACCTTCGTGCAGTAGAAAGTTTGTCCAGAGCCTGCCACTTCGGCAGCTTTCCGCAAGAGATGGTCGGCGGGTCCGAGGATATTGTTTTCCATGACACCCAGCATCCGCGCGGCGGTTCCATAGTGCTGGGGCATTTCCCCCTTCCAATCGGCCAATCCCGTCCAGGAACCTGCCTCCCACACTTTCTCCGGAGGTGGAAGCAAGGTACAGGCGTAGGTGATTGATCCGCCACCGACCGCGCAGCCGTGGAAGATGGTTGCATGCCGGAAGAACTGCATATTGAAGAAGCCGTGCAGGCCGACACTGGGACGCCACAACCAGCGACGAATCGACCAACTGGTGCGTGGCAGGTTTTCAGGCGTCCAGCGACGGCCCATCTCCATGACCGCGACTTTGTATCCCTTTTCCGTCAGCCTTAGGGCCGAAACACTTCCGCCGAAGCCGGACCCGATGACCACAAAGTCGAAATCGAATTGGTTCTCCCGCTGTATCACGTGAATCCCCTACATGCAAAGCACCGATTCCCTGGAAGTACGGGTACGAGGCACTGTCGAAAAAGCTGGCCGGGATTCGAGGAGAATCGGCGAATTTGGCGGCGGGGCGGCGACCACCGTTCGAAGTATGTTGTCTGTAAGCTGCCACCAGCCGTGGAAGGCGACTCCGGCGGCATACCGCACCAGCACTCGGTTCCAGCTGTTGAGGTCAAACGAATCGGCGAACGGACTCACTATCAAGGAGCGGGTGTCGAGTCGAAGGCCCGCGCGCAGCGCTTTGAGCGCGCTCTCTTTCGCACTCCAAAGCAGCGCCAATATCCGATCGTGATCCGCGGCAGACGTGCGCGCAACCAGCGCTTGCTCTTCTCTCGTGAAATAGTCCTCGACAAAAACGTCGGTACGCGGCTCGACTACTTCCAGATCACAACCCATCTCCGTCCCTGACGTCGCCACGGCACATGCCGCGATACCGGCACGGTGGGTGAGTGAAATCGTGACCGCAGCCGGCCGGCCGTCGAAAGAAAACTCGGGCGCGCCGGACGGCCCCGGCGATATGTCCATTCTCCTAAAGACCTGGGGATGAGCGGGCACATCCAGGCAGACAGAAAGGGCGCGTTTCGCCGTCCAGCGTCCTAGACGCCAGTCGGCGCGGCGTTTGGCAAAGCGCATTCCGTTCAGGCAGACTGCTTCGTTTGCGCTCAGCCAATCATTCTCCGCGGGGACATCTGCTTCGATTTGTTCCAACCAGTAAATGTTCATCCACGTTACCCGGACTGAGACTAGGCCACTTCTAATCTCCTGGTTTCTGACTTGACGGGCTCCGATTTCTCCTCTCTTCGAATCCCGCGTTCGACAGCATGGATGAGATAAGGGCGCAGGTTTGCAGGCGGAATAATGTAATTGAGAGCACCTACGTCGAGAGCCCGCTGCACGCTGTGCACCCGGTCAAACTCCGAAGCCATCTCACCCAACTTCTCGGAGTGTATGACTTTGAAAAGTTCGTCCCACTGAGCACGCAACCGGCCTTTCTCCCCTCCATCAGACTGGGCTATCGCCTGGTTCAGCGTTTGCAGGCGCACATCTTTACGGGTTTTGGCTTCGACCTCACCGGCAAAAACGACAGCGGCAGCGGGAGCGCCGCCGATGACGGAAGCATACGTTCCTTCCAAGGCTGCCACTTCGACGCTCTCATTCAGCCCGCGCGAGAACACCACGTAAGCGCCTCCGTGATAGCGGGAGATCACGCAAAAAACGATGGGACCTTTAAAATTCACCACGGCCCTCCCGATCTCGGCGCCGTACTCGAGTTGCAGCCTACGCATCGACTCCGGCGAGCCATCAAAACCCGACAGGTTGGCTAGGACCACCACGGGCCGGTTATTGCTCGCCGCGTTGACGGCGCGGGCCACTTTTTTGGAGGATAGCGGGAAGAGTGTGCCCGAGGTCCACCGATCTGGCCCGTCGGCGGGGACAAATCCTAACCGCAGCACCGGCTGAGACTCGATCCCGATTAAGCAAACGGGATAGCCACCGAGATGGGCATCCCACACAACTGCGGTCTCGGCCGCTCGCATACCAGCCCAGCGCTCGAGCGGGGCATGGTCCTGATCAATCGCGGCCATCATTACTTTGCGAATATCGAAGGACTTCTTGCGCCCGGGGTTGGTCTCGTCCGACAAGATCTCGCCGATCAGTTCAAAGCCGTCGTCGCCGTTCCTGCCGTGCGGATGGACTCGCACATCTCGATCAACAGGATCGATGGTCGCGGCTTGCCGGGGAAAACGCTCGCCCGGGGCCACATATGTGTGCTCGTAGTGGCGCAACAGAATGTGGCAGGCTTCATCGATGTCTTTTGCCCAGTACTGCGCCTGGCCGTTGATACCCATGATCCGATCGTAGCCGCCGATTCCTTGATTGTCCTCGGCCGAAACGCTGCCGGAGTAGTCCAACGCGCGCTTGCCGGTGAGCACCATCGCCGCTTTTGGCGTCATGATCAGAATGCCTCGGGTGTGCATGAGCATGGTGGCTTCGGCATTCCAGTAGGGCTGCGCTCCGACGTTGATTCCATTCACCACCAGATTTATTTCGCCGCCCGCTTGCGTGAACTCCACCAAGCCCCGTAGGACGCGGGCAATCCAATCCATGTTCTCCACTCCGCTCTCCATCGAGATTTTGGCGCCCGCCGAAATGGGAAACCACTCCAGAGGAACGCCCATTTCTTGGGCGAGGTCCAGAGCTCCGAGGATGCGCCGGCATTCCGGCTCGGCGATGGCGCCCAGATCTTTGCTTGGATCTCCCAGCAGCAGAACGCGCGTCATGCCCTCGGGATACTCGGTAGTGAAGTTGCGGATGATGCCAACGATGATGTTGGCTTTGTTTTGACCGTAGGGACGCTCGACGGGGAGCAGACGGCCTGCAGGGTCAAGATCATGCTCAATGAAATCTCCAGTGGGAAATTCCGCCCGTGTGTGCTCAGGAGCGGGGGTGAGCATTTTGATGATCTCGTAAGGGTAGATGAATCCGCGCTGCCGCATGCGGACAACCTTCTGGTCGTATTCGGTCAGCGGCTTGATTGGTTGCAGTTTGTCCGCGGGCCGGAAGGTGATGAGCACCCCACTGCCGCCCGGGCTCGAGATGCGCACCACCATTTCGCGCAACTCGCCGGTCTCAGGACTAGGAATGCGGGCGCGCACTACGACTTGTTCCAGCCCCAGGCCTTCGGTCGCGGGCGCAAGTCTGTGCACAAGATCACGCAATTCATCCGGCTCAAGATTGAGCGGTGGCCATACGTTCAGCAGTATGCGGTTCCAATAAAGGCGTTGATGGTTTGGCCGTCGGGACTGAAACAGCCGGATGCCGGCGGAAGCTTCCGTTAACATGCGCTCCAGATGCGGCAGTTGCACGGTGCGGCCCGCCTCGTTACGCACCGGGGTTACGTCGCGCACTTCCGCGCAGGCAAACAACCGCTCATCTTTGGGGTTATCCCGGGCCACGGCATGGAGCAGGTACACATCTTCGACTGACGGTAACCGGTTAATCGTGAAATTACTGAGCCGCCATAGATGTAGTCGTTTGCCCATCATGGGGTGAATTCCGCGGTAAAGTTTCTCCTCTTCGAACGTATTCCCGCTGGGGCGATAGGTGAAATGCTGCGTGTGGCCGATACCCTGTCCGTGCCCGGGGCCACCCGTGACGGAGGCCACGATGCGCCGGATCGACCGCGGGAAGCCGGCTTGATTGAGCACCGAGCGTACTTCCTGCTGCGTCACGTCCGGATCGCCCAACCAGCCTGAATTGAAAACATAAAAATCAATGAGGACGTCATGGTCCGCCGGGATCTCGGCAATCATGGGAAACAACATCCGCGCCGCCTCGGATATCCGGGAATACTCGGTGTGCGTGGTGAAGACGTGGAGGCGATTTCCCTCATAATCGTACTCAGCCGTTGCGTAGCACTGCCCATCGTCCAATGCCATGCAGCGAAAGTTCGTGAGCTTGCGAATCCGGTAGTACCGCCATGTCAGTGCTTCCAGCATCAACTTCCGCATAACCGGATCGGCGGTCGCGAAGCGGCTCGAAAGCAGGCTCAATAGCGGCTGCGGACATTCGACCAATGCTCGGATTCTCTTGTGGCGATCCATGGCATCGGGATTGGCAGCCATATAGTCGAGGTGATTCTCCACCTGCTCGTAGATTTGCTTGCGTACCCGCTGCAACAGAGGTTGGTCGAAGTAGCGGTAGCGCACCTCCCGGGCCAGATCGCTGACCGCGGGGAAGAGCCCATTCGTCATGGAGATCATCCGGTCGAGGAGCGTCCGAAAAGACTCCTCCGCGTTCGGCGGCAGCGTCTGGACGCGCCGCAGACGTTGCTCGAGGAGGCCCAGAACCGGCGCGATTTGTTGCTCCAGGCGTTGATGCGATTTGTAGATCCAGAGCAAGCTCTCTTCCAGTTCGGGCGACCGATCCAGGGTTTGTACACCATAGTGGGCTAGCGCGCGCCGGAGCGCGCTCACAAAGGTGGGCGGGAGTCCTTCGCCCCGCGTCTCCAGCATGCGCAGATACGAGAAGAGGTAAGCCTCGGCACTGGGTTCTTCACTGCTGGCCCGATGGTTGACCTCCGGTTCACGTTGGAACAGGGAACATATGTCAACAAAGATGTTGAGAATCTCATCTTCGCGCCGCCTTATTTCGTCGCTGTCCACGGGGCATTTCTCGCTCCATTCGGCGAGGAGTTGCGCGGTACGCTTCGGCTCCACATCAAAGCCAAGCACGAGCTGGCGGAGCTCATCCAGGCTGTGACGGCAGCTGGATCGGATGACTTCTCCGTTTCCGTCCGGGGCGAACGACGTGCCAAAGACCACTCGCTCCGAGTCCGCAACGGTATCACCATCGGCGATGGGGTCGATCTGCAGGAGTGGCGCTCCAGTGTCCACCTGCACGTTGGGTATGGTCATCACCTGCCGGACTTTCCCAGAAAAGGGAGCCAAGACCTGCATCTCCATTTTCATGGCCTCAAGCACGGCCAGCCGGTCACCCACCGCAACCGTGTCACCCGGTTTGACGGCAACCGAAACCACTACGGCTGGCGCCGGCGCGTGTACCACGCCCCCATCGTCCCGAGCGATCTGGTGTGAAACACCGTCGACCTCGATCCGGTAACTCAGTCCCTGGACAACGGAGACAATGCGAAAGCGCCGCCCGAAGACAGTGAGCCGGCACTCGAACGGGCCCAAACGATCAATCTGGGCGTCAATGCGCGCACCATCCGATTCCACGCGGTATTGCTGAGGGCCGAGGCGATAAGTCGTAAGGGAGTAGCAATGGCCTCGATAGCGTAGTTCCGCGGTCCGACCCAGATCACCGCAGGCCTGCGGTCTGCCGCGCGCGGCCGACGCATAAAACTGTGTCTGCTCTACGGCCAACTGGGCATCGTAGGCCTCAATCGCAGCTTGAACCAGAGCCACATCGGCGTAACGCTTGGAGATGTGCTCACCGGTTGCCGCCAAATCATCCAGCCACCCATTATGAAATTCTCCACTCTGCACTTCGGGGCGGTTCAACAATTCCAGCAAGAACGCTTTGTTGCTGGCTCCGCCCTTGATGACGACAACGCTTTCCCTTAGCGCCCGCTGCAGTCGGGAAAGCGCTTCCTTCCTGTTCTGTCCGCAGGCGATGATCTTGGCGATCATCGAATCGAACTCCGACGGGATGGCATCGCCTTCCGCCACTCCGGTGTCGACCCGCACGCCTGGTCCGGTCAGAATTCTGAAGCGCTCAATCGCGCCCGGAGCGGGAGCAAAGCCGTTTTCTGGATCCTCTGCATTCAGCCGCACCTCAATGGCATGACCGGTGGTGCGGGGCGGCTCGCCTTCCAGACGGCCACCACGGGCCACGTGGATCTGAAGCTTCACGAGATCGAGGCCGGTCGTACATTCGGTCACTGGATGTTCAACCTGCAACCGGGTGTTCATTTCCATGAACGAGAAGCAGCTGGCTTGTGGTTGGTACAGGAATTCGACGGTGCCAGCATTGTGATAAGCCGTTGCTTGACTCAAGCGCACCGCCGCCTCGCGCAGCGCCTGATCTTGCTCTGGAGAAAGCGCCGGCGAGGGGGCTTCTTCCAGGATTTTCTGGTGGCGTCGCTGGACCGTGCAGTCGCGCACACCGGCCGCCCACGTGGTCCCATAGTGGTCCGCAATGATTTGGACCTCGACGTGGCGGGCGCCGCGCAGCAGTTGCTCGAAGAAAACGGTCGGGTCTCCGAAAGCTTTGAACGCCTCGGCCCTGGCACTGGCAAAGGCTTGCGCAAGTTGGTCTGCCGAACGCACCAGGCGAATCCCGTGACCGCCACCTCCGGCGGTGGCCTTAATAAGGAGCGGATAGCCCAGGCGCTCGGCATGGCCCCAGGCGTCAGTGAGCGTTTCCACCGGACCATTGCTCCAGGGCACTACGGGTATCTGCGCCTGTTCGGCCGATCGTTTCGACGAGATCTTGTCGCCCACACGCCGCATCACATCGCCATCCGGACCGATGAACACGATACCCAGTTCGCGGCAAAGGTCGGCGAAGGCAGCGTGCTCGGCCACAAAGCCCCATCCCACCCAGACCGCATCAGCTCGCGTAGCCGCCAGCGCGCGTTCGAGTCGGCCATAGTCGACATAGCTGCTCTTGCTCTGCTGGGTGTTTGGATCAAGAACCTGAGCGGGACCGATACACACCGCCTCGTCCGCTTCCCGCACAAACATGCTATGGCGGTCAGGTTCGGTGAAAAGTGCGATCGTACGCATCGACGTGCCGTGTTCTTGATTGAAATCGCAGGCAGCGTGAATGAAACGCATGGCAGCCTCGCCGCGATTCACGATGGCTACGCGTTGAAATTCGTGCTCCATAAGTCCCCCGATCACCAGATCGTCAGGACAAAATCGTCAAGACAACGAGGTCATGTTCTTCACGCGGCAACGGTGTCCGGTGACATCGCAGCCTTTAGTGCCTTCAGCCGCTCGGCATCCACGGCACTGGGAAGCGCTACCGTGCGGTAGCCGCTGAGACGCAGGCAGCGGTTTCCTTTCGTATCCACAACCTCCGCATCGAAGCTGCCGCGGCCAGCGGAAGTAACCACGGCATACAAACGTGTGTCGGCTGGCTCCGCAGCCGCCAATAGTGAGGAGGAAACGCAATCAATGTGCAGCGGCAGACCCATGCGGCCCTCGCCACCCATCTCCCACAGCCCGGCAGTCTGGAAACAGAGTTCAATCAGACGCGGCGCAATAAGTACCGGCAGCTCAGACGGCAGATGGTTGGGTGGCAAGCCTTCAGCCATCAGCCCGATCATCCGGTGTCCGTTCCACCACGCCCGCTCCACCACCTGATATGCAGGTCCGTGGAAGTAGAGGCGATAGATGTCGGCTGCCTCGATGATGTGTCCATCGGTCAGGCCAATTACCGGCACAATCCCCGTGGTAGGCGCCTGTTTTGTGAGTCGCACGCGGGCGGTGAAGTGCGTCGTTACTTGGGGCTCGGCCTGGTTCGGAATCGTTCTGCGCCCAGTTAAGCGGCAGTCCGCCAGCAATGTGTCGTGCTGCGGATAGATGACTGCCCAGACCGTCACCGCGCGTGGTTCGTTCCGATAGAACTTGAACGGCGCGAGGAAGTTCACGTCTTCGATTGCCGCGACATGCCAGCCGGGAAGCAGGCATTGCGCAGCTTCGGCGAACGCCTCGATGCCCATGACCCCTGGCAACACTGGGGTACCGTCAATTTGATGATCGTGCAGAAACGGCTGCGTTGCCGGGTCCAACGTGGTTTCGATGGTGAGGCCACTCTGCAGGCCCGCGCCTGCCAGCTTGCCGATCATCGGTCCTTGTAAGCGTAAGCTCTTCGAGGCCCCGGCCGCTGATGTATCCAGCCCGCCAGTGGCATCCCATTCGTTCTGCAGAACACCAAGACGCTGGCCAACAACAATTTCGCCGTTGGTACCACCCGCAGTAAGTTCGCGGCGAATCAAAGGAATCCCCGCCTCTGGTGGGAGCATGTCGATACCCGCCAGTTCCATCATCTTGGGGATGGAGCCGCGCGTGGCCATGCCCATGCCGCCCCACGCCGTCCAATCGATGACAATGCCGCGTGTAGCCGGCCGGGCGGTGCGGAAGCTCGACGTGATCTTGCACAACAGGTCGTTGGCCGAACTGTAATCGGTTTGTCCGGCATTGCCGAAGCGCCCGGCAATGGAGCTGAATGCCACTGTTGCCCCGAGGGGCATATCGCCGATGGCATGCAGAAGATTGAACCAGCCGTCGCTCTTGACATCAAAGACCAGATCGAATTCACGCGAATCCTTGTCAGGCAGGAAGTGGCTGCGCTCCGTGCCGGCGGCGTGCAGCAACACATCGATGTGCCCGCTGCGCTCCCGCACTTGCTGGATGATTTTGGCTACGGCGTCAGGATCCGTGAGGTTGATGCTGTAGTAATGCGCTATACCGCCCGCGGCTTGCACCGCAGAGATCGCGCTGTTTGCTGCTTGTGCTCGCTCCAGGGCTGCCAGCTCTTTTTCAACCAGGGCCGGTGTGGCACGCTCGCCACGCTCCTGGATACGCACGAACAGATCACGCTTGAGATTGTCCTTGTCGGTTACGAAGCGCTTGAGATCCGGATTCTCCGGATCAGGCGCGGGCACCAGATCGAGCAGGTAGAACGTGCCTCCGGAGGCTGTTGCCAAGTCGGCGGTGATGGCCGATACGATGCTTCCGGCTGCGCCGGTGACGAGAAAGACGGTGTTGCTGTCCATGGTGAGACCCGGTTTGCCATCGGCAGCGGGCTGTTCTTGCAGTCCAACCGTCCAGCGCAGACCGTCCTTGTAACCGATTTCGATTGCGCCAAGATCGCGCAGCGTTTCCTCAATCAGGATGTCGGCGATCTCTGACGGTTTTCGTTCCGCTTCAAAGTCGACCGCCTTGACCAGAGCGTCCATCCGCTCTCGCTTGTAGGTTTTGGTGAAGCCCACGACCGCTCCGCCTAACGGTGCTGTCGCGCCGGTGTCATCGTAGCCGTGCTGTCCTCCAAGCCGCGTCGCTGAGACGAGGAATGTGCCCGGCGCTGCAACCTGCTCGTACAAACTGCGCATGGTGGCATACAGCGACTTAACACGCACCCGCAGAACTTCATGCCATCTGGCCAGGTCCATGTCACGGAGGTCTCCCTCGTTGTCCAGTCCGGGCAGCCAGTACACTCCGTGCACGGGACCCGCGGCCAGCCAGCTCTTGAGCAGGTTGATCAATGTGTCCGCATCGGGCGTGTCCTTAATACGAAGAACTTCCACACCCGAAGTCTGGAGCCGTTGCGCCAGCGCGTCTCCTACACCTGATTTGTCCGGCATAATGACGACTCGCCGACCAGAGCCGAGCGTCACACCGGTTGGCTTGCAAAGAGCAAGCGGTGGGCGCAAGTTGGGAACAGGTACGCGGCGCGGGATACGATTGGCGGCTTCGAAACTGGCGGAGAGCGGGCGCGGAGTCGTAATCGGCTTCGAACCCAAAGATGCGGACACAGCTGGTTTTTTCTGCAGCTCTGGTTTCGCGGCGGAGCTCGTAGCAGGCGCTTTAACCAAGCCAGGTTGCCTGTCGTGAGCGAACTTGATCACGTGGGCCAGGGTCGGGAAGTCGCGCAGCTTGAGATTCTCATCGCGAGGAATGTTGTACGCCGCTCGCACGGCTGCGAACATCTCCGCCTGTTTCACGGTGTCGATGCCGAGGTCCGCTTCCAGATCGAGATCGAGGTCCAACATGTCTTTGGGATATCCCGACTTCTCGGCTACTATGTCCAGCACTTTCTCCTTGATAGAGTCATCCGTCACCGGTTGGACTGCAGCCGGAGCCGGCGAGGGTGTTTCTGCCGGCACAAACGATGACGGAGCAACTGTGGCGTGTGAAACCGCGCCGGCCAGGTCGGGGCGCTTCTCATACACGAAGCGGATGACGTGTGCCAACGTGGGGTAATCACGCAGCTTGCGGTTCTCGTCACGCGGGATGTTGTAGGCCGCTCGGATCGCCGCAAACATTTCCGCTTGTTTCACGGTATCGACACCGAGGTCAGCTTCGAGATCGAGATCGAGGTCCAGCATATCGATGGGGTAGCCGGTCTTGTCCACCGCCAGAGCCAGGATGCGATCCTTCACCGAATCACCACCGTCCTTCGTGGAAGGTACTGCAACAGGAACTGCAGCGGGCGACGGCATAATCGTGGGCTTCGTTTCTTCTTTTGCACCCGGCGCCACGGGGGATGGAGTGGAAGCTGAAGCCGCACCGGCCAGGTCGGGGCGCTTCTCAAATACGAAACGGATGACGTGAGCCAATGTGGGATAATCGCGCAGCTTGCGGTTCTCGTCGCGTGGAATGTTGTAGATCTCACGGATAGCTGCGAACATTTCCGCCTGTTTGACCGTGTCTACGCCGAGGTCCGCCTCGAGATCGAGATCCAAATCCAGCATATCTTTGGGATAACCGGTCTTCTCTACCACCAGCGCGAGAATGCGTTCCTTGACAGCATCGCCGGCGACGACATGCGCAGAGGTTGCAGTGGGCGCCGGTTTCTCAACGATCACGGCGGTTTTCGCCGTGTTGAGTTTGACTTCTTCCTTCACTGCCGCCGGGGCCGCAGCCAGGTCGGGGCGCTTCTCATACACGAACCTGATCACGTGCGCTAATGTCGGATAATCGCGCAGCTTGCGATTCTCGTCGCGCGCAATGTTGTAACTCTCGCGGATCGCCGCGAACACTTCGGCCTGCTTAACCGTGTCGACGCCAAGATCCGCTTCGAGATCGAGATCCAGATCGAGCATGTCAACCGGATAACCGGTTTTCTCGGCCACCAGAGCCAGTACTTTCTCTTTCACCGGATCGCCCGTCGCGGTCGGCTTTGGCAGCGTGGAATGGGTGGGAGCGGTAACTTCAACTTTGGGTGCCGGTTCAGCGACCGCGATGAGCGCTGGCGCCGCCGGTTTTGTGGTGACGACTGGCGCCGGTAGCGCTGCTTGAGGCGTGGGGGTTGGCACCGTCGCCTTTGCAGCTGCAGTCCGTGATTCCTGAGCCGCTTCGGTGACCCGTGCTGCCAATCCTTGATCGCGCACGCGCAGTGTGCGGTGGACGACTTCCAAATCTGCGACTGGACGGCCCCCGATCCCACTCAGCCAGTCGTTCCAGGCGGTGGCATCGGCGATGCGATAGGCATAGCCCAGAGCATTCGGACTGCGACGCATCCCGTCTTTCGTCTTGATCCAGTGCAGCAGCATCATGCTGATCTGCGAACCGAACCCCGCTCCCAGGTGTATGGCGTATTCAACGGGATAGTTGCCGCCTTTCGACAAGTTCAACGGTCCCAACTCCGGATCAACTTCCTTAAAGTTGGCGACCGGGGGCACGCAACCGGTTTCCAGCGCTTTGACCGCGACGACGTCTTCGATACCTGTGCCCATTGCGTGACCCGTGAAGCCCTTGGTGTTGGCGATCACGATGCGATCCGCGTCGTCGCCGAAGACGCGGCGCAGCGCGTGAATCTCAGCAGAGGCACTGCCGCCACGCGCCGGTGTATAGGTTTCATGGGAGACGAAAACTGTTTGTGGTGCGATCTGGTGACGCGAAATGCCGCTGCTCGCTTCGGCCTTGGCCACCAGGGTCTCCATCACCTGGCCGATGTGCGAGACATCGAGACGAGTGCCGTGGAAAGCACTGTTGCCCGTAACCGTAGTCAATACCTCGCAGATGGGCTGTATCCCTCGCTCGTGTGCGGCGGCGGCACTCTCCACGACCAGAGCTGCGGCCCCCATGCCGATGATCATGCCGTGCCGGCGGCGGTCGAAGGGAATAGCGGCATCGGTAACCACTTCGTCAGTGGCTGCGGCTCCGCTGGCGAGGAAGCCAGCGCCCATCCAGTCGATCAGATGGTCGGAAGTGACGTCGTCGGCCGAGATGACAATTACGCGGCTGCACCGCCCAGCGTGGATCCAGTCTTCCGCCAGGCTTACCGCCTGCGTGGTGGTCGCGCAGGCAGAGTTAAGTTGAGTGTTGGGACCGCGGGCGCCGATGAATTCGGCGAATTGCGAATGTCCCATGGACAGGACCCGGAGCAGAAACCTCCGCTCGAAGACATACGGTTGTTTGTCAATGGCGACACGCAATTCGTCGATGCGCCGGGTTATCTCCTGCACCAGGTTGGAATGGCCATTCGCCTCTACCTCACGGGCGAGCAGGCTTTCGAGCATGGCCAACTGCTCGCGGCGTTCGTGGTCCGCGTAGTAGCGGGCCATCTCGTCTGCAAACGAGTCCAATCCGGGGAAGGCGGATCCAAAGATCACGCCAGTCGTGTCGCGTAAAGATTCTGGCAATCCCCATCGATCCGGTAATTGCGTACCCTTGCTCGTGGTCTTGTAGCGCATAACCAGCGGGATGCCGGCGTCGCGCAACGCGTCGATGCCCACGGCGATTGCCAGTTGGGTGTCACGGTCGAGGGCGGCCACGCGCTCGCGGGGAACTCCGAATTCATCTTCCAGGTCAAAAGCGCCGCCGCGGCCCGCCAGTTTGATAACGTCCGCGACACTGGTAATGGTCTCAAATGTGGGTTCGCCGTTCTCGCTCTTCATCAGGCGCGTGATGTGTTTGTCGAGCATGAGGCGCCGGAAACGCGCGGGGATCGAATCGATAAACTGATCGCCCCGCAGAATGCGCCCGATGTTGGCATCATCGAAGATGTGCGCGGTTCCGGGCAGGCCTAGCGCCGCTCCCGTGATGACCACCGGTGCGCTGTTGGAGACGCCACGCTGGCCGTGGTAGATCTCGTAGCCGCGATCGAGAACATCGGCGAACAAACGGCCGAGTTCGTTGTAGCGATTGCCGTTCGACGGCACGGCTGGTACGGAGGAGCCTGGTGATCCAGAGGCACCTGCGGTGCGTTCCGCTACAGGGGTTGGTTTGGAAGCTTCCGCCAAAGTGGAAACTGCTGGCACCGAGGGCTCGCGTAACGCCTCCCCGGTTCCGCGGCCAAATCCCGCCGCATAAAGGCCGCACAGCGCCTGGTTGAACGCGACGATGTCGCCGACTTTCGGATGATTGGTGAACAGCGAAACCACATCGCTGCGGCTGCCAAGCACATCTTCGGCAAAACCCTGCAACGCCTTCTTCGGCCCGACTTCAACAAATATGCGGGCACCGGCATCGTACAGCGTGCGCAAGCCCTTAATAAATTGCACAGGAGAAGCGACCTGCTGCGTGAGGATGTCCAGCATCTTAGGCACGACGTCAGGCCCCGTGGGATAAAACTCGCCGTTTGTGTTGGCCACGATTGGCAAACGCGGCGATGCGAGATGCAGGCGCTCCAGAACTTGCCGCAGCGGCTTGCTGGCTCCCGCCACAATCGAGGTGTGGAAGGCGTGGCTCACAGGCAACGGAGAAACGTCATAGCCGGCTTTCTGGAAGGCTTCCATGGCTTGCTCGACTGCCTGGCTCGCGCCGCCGACCACCGCCTGACGGTTGCTGTTGACATTGGCGATCACGACGTAGCCGTTGATCGTTTTCAGGATGCGCTCGACTTCTTCAAGCGGGGCAAATACTGCGGCCATGCGGCCGTTGTCTTCCATCGCGACTTGGGTCATCCCGCGGCCGCGAGCGCTAACGGCTTCGAGCGAATCAGCAAAGGGCAAGGCGCCGGCCGCAACCAGCGCTGCGTATTCGCCCAAGCTGTGTCCCATGGTGAAGTCGGGCTCAATGCCGTAAGCGGCCAGGAGCCGGGTCAGCGCGAGGTCCGTCGCAAGTACGGCGGGCTGAGTAATCTCGGTTTGGCGCAGATCTTCTTCGGCCTTGGCGACGGCGTTGGCGTCGGCCTGGTCCACGAAGATGAATTTGCTGAGCGGCTTGCCGAGCAAGGGCGTCATCACACGATCGGCTTCGGCAAAGGTTTCAGCCACAATCGGCTCCGTCGCCCGGAGCAGTTGGAGCATATTGGCATACTGCGAGCCTTGACCGGTATACAGGAATGCCACCTTTGAAACAGGACCGTGACCACGGAAGATACCTTGCGCGCGCAGGGCTTTCCACATCGCCGGCTGATTGGCCGCCAGCGCTTTGAGAGCATTGCCGGCTTTCTCCGCCAGTTCGGTGACGCCATCGTAGTCGATGGCCAATCGCTCGGGCGCGCGCAGATCTGATTCCGCGGGAGCAGTAGGCGCCGGCGCCAGGCCCGCTTTCGCATCCTTCTCAACCGCGCGCAAACGCTCCGCCAGCGCGGCGTCGGAAGCCGCGCCGATTACTAGCGCTCCGCGTAAAGGAGCTTTGTAATGAGAAGAGTCAGACGGGCGGGAAACATCTCCCACATGCATCATCGGCTCGCTCACTTTCGATGGTATCTCGGTGACCGCCACCGAGTGCTTGCCGTTTCCGTTCAGCCTGCCGGGAATATATTCTTCGAGCACAGCATGGAAATTGGTGCCGCCGAAACCAAAAGCACTCAGACCGGCTCGCCGCACGCCATCTTCTGGAATCGTCCACGGTTTCAGTTCGGTATTGACGTAGAGCGGAGAGTGGGCAAAGTCGATGTCCGGATTCGGATGCTCGCAATGCACGCTGGGCGGGAGTACCTTATCCCGCAGCGCCAGGACGGTTTTCAGCAGCCCGGCAGCGCCGGCTGCTCCTTTGAGATGTCCAAAGTTCGATTTGACCGAGCCGAGCGCCACTGAGTGGGGGGGGAGATGGGAACCGCTGAGCGCATCGATCATGCTTTGCACTTCAACTACGTCACCCACGCTGGTGGATGTACCATGGCCCTCGATCAACGTCGCGGTAGCCGGCGATAAGCCGGCGTTCTGCCAGGCGCGTTCGATGGCAAATTTTTGGCCGACTGGATTCGGCGCGGTAATGCCCTTTCCCCTGCCGTCGCTTGATCCGCCCATGCCGCGCAGCACAGCGTAGATCTTGTCCTTGTCCCGCTCGGCGTCCGCCAGACGCTTAAGCAGAAAGATGGCGGTGCCTTCGCCCATGACGAATCCGTCGGCCCCTTCTGCGTAGGGGCGAGTTCCGGTCCCCGAGAGCGCGCCGATCTTGCAGAACTTGACGAACGTCGAGACGCCCATGTTGCGGTCAATGCCGCCGGTCACTGCCACGTCAAAATCGTGCGCTATCAGCCCTTCCGCCGCGGAACTGAGCGCTGCCATTGCCGATGCGCAGGCAGCATCACAAACGTAGTTGGGGCCGTGGAAGTTGAAGACGTTGGCAATGCGACCGGCAATGCAGTTGGCCAATTCGCCGGGCATGCTGTCTTCCGTGATTTCAGGAAGAAGCTTTCCCATCCGTTCGTGCAATTCACGCGTAATGTCACGGCGAACCGTCTCCGGCAACTTGGCGAAACTGGCGGTTTCGGCCAGTTCGCGCGCGTATTCTGGAAAGAGCACGCGCATCACGGTGAAATAGTGTTTTTCCCCCGCCATGGCATTGCCGAGGATCACCGCCGTGCGATCGCTGTCCAGCGGTCGCTTGGGATAGCCATAGTCTTCCAACGCTTCGCGGGTGCAGGCGATGGCCCATTTTTGCGACTCATCCATGGCATCGACCACCCGCGGCGGGATTGGCAAATGCCACTTGAGCGGCTCCCACACATGCTCCCGTACCCAGCCGCCGATCTTTGAGTAAGTCTTGTCCGGGGCGCTGTGATCAGGATCGTAGTACAGCGCCGGGTCCCAGCGGTTGGGTGCAACCTCGCTGATGCTGTAGCGGCCGTTCTGCACGTTCTTCCAGAAAGCCGCCACATTCGGAGCATCGGGTAAAACCGCTCCCACTCCCACAATTGCTATGGCGCGATAAGAGGTGTTTTCCATGACGAGACTCCTGCAAAATCGATCTATAAGTGCTACGCAGCCACTTCCGTCGTGCGCTTGGCTGTCCGGCCGTACAGCGCGTCTGCTACATAATCCATGTCGGAGATAAGGCCCAACTGCGCGCGGTGTATGGCGGGCAACCCCAAACTCGTTTCAAACGCGGCGATCTCGGCATCACTGACGCCCCCGGCTCCGATGACCCAGCGCAAGCCTTCTTCGGCCACCTTGAGCGCGGCCTCACGGGCAAAGACTCGGCTGATCGCTGCCAGCGCGGTGGCGTCGAAGCGCCGGTTGGCTTTCTCATTGAGCTTGCCTTCCGCCAAGAGAGCGGCGCGGCGGGACAAGCTGCCTGCGCACTCGGCATAAGCAATCAACTCGCCCAGGCGCAGGAGAATATGCTGATAGCGGGTGAGGCGCGCCACACGGGCCTTTTCCATAACCTCGGCTAATGCGTGCAGTGCCAGTGCCGCGATGTCCGCTCCCACGCTCGGATGTCGGGCGTGCAACGCTTCGAATGTTCGTCCTTGCTCGTGGTAGTGCTGCCCGCGCGTTTTGAGGTGAGCCTGCCAGCGGTCGCGGCTGATGGTCATCTCCATGATCTCGGAGGTGCCTTCGTAAATCGTGGTGATGCGAACGTCGCGGCTGATTTTTTCCACCATGTATTCATGCGTGTAACCGTAGCCGCCGAGCGCCTGGATGCTGGCTTCTGCGGCTGCATTGCCGCCTTCCGTTGCCATGTACTTGGCGATGGCGCCCTCGGTGTTCAGGCTTCCTTCCGCACCGGCGTCGATGCGCTCTGCGGTTTCTTCGATGTAAGCGCGGGCAGCCTCAAGGCGCGCTACGTGCGGCACGATCAGCTTGTGCGTGTATCCCTGCTTTTGCGAAAGCGGCGCTCCGGCCTGGATACGCTTGGTGGAGTAGGGAATTGCCCGGTCGAGCGCGGCCCAGCCGGCTCCGAGACCGAACGCCGCCACCATCAGGCGCGTATAACCGAACACGGCCTGCGCTTGATTCAAACCCTGGCCTTCGACACTGCCAACGAGCCGGTCGGCGTCGACGTAGACGTCGTTAAACGCGAGCGCTGCAGTGTTGCTGAGGCGAATACCGTGCTTGTCTTCCGGTTCGTCGTGGGTGAAACCTTTCGCGTCCTTCTCCACGATGAACCAACTCGGTCCGCTGGGCGTATTGGCCAAAACCGTGTAAGCACCGGCGATTCCGCCGTTGCTGATCCATTGCTTGTTCCCATTGATCTTGTAGCCGACGATGTGGCCGTCGCTGGTGACCGGGTCTGCCGTAGTTCGCAGGGCGCCCAGATCGCTGCCGGCTTCCGGCTCCGTGGCGCCGTAGGCGAACAACAATCCCTCTTCCGCGATGCGCGTCAGCCAAGTCTTCTTTTGCTCTGGAGTGGCGCCGACCGTGATCGGATCGCTGCCCAGAAACGTGGCCAGCACGGCCGTAGCGACGCCCAGATCGATGCGCGCCATCTCTTCGCAGACGCAATACACATCGAACGTGCCGCCGCCCATGCCCCCGAACTCCTCGGGAATGAACAAAAGTTGAATACCCAGTTTGTCCGGACTGCACATATGGTGGACAATATCGAGCGGGCATTCATCGCGTTCATCAAGTTCCCGGAGCACCTCGTCCGGCAGACGTTTCTTGGCAAAGTCCTTAAGCGACTTCAAACTCAGTTTCAATGTTTTACTTGTGATCATGGTCGGTGCCTCACTTTGCTACGACGCTGCGCAACTCACGGACTTTGTTCGTCATTTCCGGCAAGAATTCCAGGATGTCATCGACAATTCCGACATCTGCCACTTGAAAGATGGGGGCCTTCGGATTTTTGTTAATGGCGATCAGGAACGGGCCACCCTTAATGCCGGCAAGATGCTGAAAGGCGCCACTGATACCGCATGCCAAATAAACCTTGGGCTTGACGGTTTTTCCGGACGACCCGACCTGACGCGACTTCTCCATCCACTTGGCGTCGACCACGGGTCTCGAGCAGCTCACGGCCGCACCCATGGCGTCGGCCAGTTCCTGCGCGATGGCCACATTCTCTTTTTCCTGTATGCCACGGCCGATAGAAACCAGAACGTTGTACTTGGTGATATCTACATCGCCCGCCTCGGCGGCGACCGTCTCCAGATAGCGCCGGCCTGCTGCCAGGGAGCCGACTTCCCGCGATTTGTCAACGACGAGGCCGCTTCCGGGAGCGATCTCTACTGCCTTGAACTCGCCCGGACGTATCGTGATCACCGCACCCGTTGAAATGTTGCAACGAACGTGGGCACTCACCTGTCCCCCAAATTCCTGGCGGACTACCTCGATGTCCACGCCTTCAGCCCCGGCGATGTCCAACACGTCGGAGACGAAAGCTGAATGCATCTTGATGGAAAGGCCTGGCGCCAGGTCAATTCCGAAATGATCATGCGGAACTAACACAATGCTGTCGCTCGGCAGGACCTTCAGGAGAGCCTTGCGGACTAGTTCCGCATTGGGGTAGGCAAGAGCTTCACTCGCGATTTTCCAAATTTCTGCGTAGGAGGATCCTAGAGTCTCGCATGCGGCATCGAGATCCTGGCCCCAACCCGTGAGAATGGCCGTCGGCGAGGCAGCGGCATCGATCTTTCGCGCGGCGGCCGCCAACTCGAACGCGGAGTCATCGGCCACGCCGCCTCTGTGCATGACGTAAGCGAAGATGCGAGCCATTATTTCAACCCTCCTTTGGCTGCAACTAATTCCAGAACTTTGTCGATGTTCTCTTCCCGGCTGCCGTGCAGAATTTCGGCCCCCTTGCCCAGTGAGGGGATGAAGTAGTCCACCCGTTTCACCTTGGCGGCAGCGTCTCCTACAGCACTTGACTCAATCCCGAGGTTGGAGATGCCGAAAGTTGGGATGGGCACGGAGGCCACTTGCCGGATGCCTCGCATGCCGACATAACGCGGCTCATTAATGCCGGTCTGAATCGAGAGCACACAGGGCAGATCGATCTCGTTGATTTCTTTGTTGCCACCCTCGATTTCCCGGCTGATCTTCAGCTTCTTCCCATCGAGCACCTCAATGGAATTGACCAGGGATGCAAACGGATAGTCGAGCAGCGCCGCCAGCATTCCGCCAACCTGCGCGCCGCCGTCCTCTGCCTGAACCCCAGTCAAAATCAGGTCGTAGTGACCCTTGTCGACGAAGGCCTTTAGGATGGTGGCGATGCCCCGGCCGTCCGATCCGCTGAAAGCTTCGTCTGAGATCAGCACGCCATGGTGCGCGCCCATGGCCATCTCCCGGCGCAGGACTTCCTCGTCATCTTCTCCACCAACCGTCGCGACCGTGACGTTTCCTCCGACACGGGCGACGATCTGAAGGGCCTCTTCGGCCGCATAGTTGTCCGCTTCATTGATGGAATAGACCAACTCGTCACGCTCGATGTCATTTCCCGCGGTGTTGAGTTCAATCTCGTTTTCCGAAGTGTCGGGCACTCTTCGTACGCAAACTAGAATTTCCACATTCACCTCCGGGAGTGGCTTCGTTACAACTTGACGCCAGTCAGTTGGGCGACGCCATCACGCATTCCTTGATTTCGGTAGCCTGCTCTTTTTTCAAATCGGGACATTCGCGCGCGATTTGTTGGTCAACCAGTTCCGTCAGGTCGATGGCAGTCATCTTTCCTTCCATGCCCGCGACCTTGATCGCATCCTCAATGTTTGTCATGCAGAACGGGCAGGCTGTCACGATCACATCGGCCCCAGCTTCCGCTGCCATCTGCACTCTCTTCACGCCCATTCGCTGATCTTCTTTCGGCTCGTAGAACAGCATCAGCCCGCCACCACCGCAGCAGAACGAGCGGTCCCGCGTCCGGCTCATTTCGACTCGCTTCAGGCTGGGAATCGCATCAAGCACATTCCGAGGGTCGTCGTAAATCTGGTTGTGGCGTCCCAGATAGCAGGGATCATGGTAGGTGTACACACTGTCTTTGTTTTCTAACGGATTGAACTTGATTTTGCCGGTTTTCACTTCGCGGGCGATGACCTGGCTGATATGCTCCACCGGTGGAATATCCTTATAGTCGTGCTTCAGCGCGTTGTAGGCGTGCGGGTCCGCAGTGACGATCCGTTGGACCCCGGACGCTTTGATGGCATCCACGTTATGATCGCGCAGGGCCATGAACAGTGTCTCTTCGCCGAATCGCCGGACTTCATGGCCGCTATCTCTTTCCGCGGCGCCCAGGATTCCGAAATTCTCACCGACGTGGGCGAGTATCTTTGCCGTTGCCCGCCCGATCGCCTGCATGCGGTCATCGTAAGAGGTGATGCTGTCGACAAAGTAAAGAGTGTCCGCCCCATTAGAATGGTCCAGAGTTTTGACGTGGCAAGTTTGCTGAAATTCTTTCGCGTTCACCCAGTCGGCTTTTTTCTTCTCCATCTTGCCGTAGGGATTGCCGCGGCTCTCCAGCGCCTTTAGCGGTTTTTGCAGCGACTGGGGCACATTCCCTTCATCGACCAGGCCCCGCCGCAAATCAACAATCTTGTCGATATATTCCACTAGCAACGGGCATTCCTCCTCGCAAGCGCCGCAGGTTGTGCAGGACCAGACTTCATCCTCGGAATAAATGCCGCCGCGTTCTTTGCTGCCGACTAACGCCACGCCATCGTGCGCGCGCCCAAAAACCGGATAGTGCTGGAAGGCGTAGTCTCTCGCCTTGATGGTGATGAATCGTGGCGACAACGGCCTTCCCACAGCATTCGCCGGGCAATTGTCGGAGCACCGCCCGCAGTCGGCGCAGGAATAGAAATCGAGCATGTGTTTCCAGGTGAAGTTTTCGAAGGTCTTTGCTCCAAAGGATTTCACCTGATCCAGATGCTCATCCCCGACGCCCCATCTCACCGGCTTCAGAATCTCCCGGTCCAACTTTGCGAAATAAATATTGAACAGGGAAGATTCCACGTGGAACTGGATGCCAAAGGGCCGATAGCAGAGCAAGAAGTAAAAGGTCACTTCATGGACGAGATAGGCGCCGGAGTAGAAGGTTCCAAGAGTGGGGAAGGGAACCGAGACGAGAGCCTTCTGCAACATCCACGGAAGCGACAGTACCGCCAGCATTTCAACGGGCTGGCCTGACTGCGCCTGGCCGGCCGCCTTGGCGGCGGCAAACAGACTGTCGGCCACCATCAGGATTGCGATCAGAGACAGAAGGAAAATAGCGTCGGCTGTGTGGCTTGTGCCGTACCTAGCCGGTACCGCGTACCGTGCCGGTTTGAAAACCAGGCGGCGAATCACCGCGATAGCCATGCACAGGAAAACAATGGTGGCGGCGTAGTCCGTGATTATGTCGTAGACAGAGCCAGCTTTCCCGGAAAGGCCCGGCATGACGAAATTGTCGGAGACGCCGACCATCAACACGGTGAAGGCGCGAAGTGCCAGGACGATGAAGCCCGTGAAAATGAAGATATGAAGGATTCCTGCGGTTCGGTAGCGGGGATGCTTCCACTGTCCCAGCCAAAACTGCAGAACCTTCCCCAGCCGCGTCCATGGCTGGTCAAAGCGAAAGTCATGTTCGGCGCGAAAAAGGGGGACCATGCGCCTCGCCACAATGTAGGCGAAGCCCACGACACCGAGAAGATGAATAGTTAGGAAAAGGGTTCTGCCCGAGGCTAACCAAGAAGTTAACTGCGCAGCTGACTGGGGGACTACCACCTTACTACTCTCCCTACTGACGATCGCTACGCGATCAATTGCGTCAAGATTTCTTCCTCCCTAACCGGGGGACCTGCTGCGATTGCTGATTCGACCGAAGCGAGTGGCTGAGGGAGAACGGATGCACGAACTGACGCCGGGGCTCGTGCCGGTGTCGATGCAACCTTCGCTTTCACGCGCACTCTCTTCTCTTCTTGTTTCTTTTTTTCGTTCTTCCGCGGGGGTCTGACCCCGGCGGCTGCTCGTAGTTCCGTGAAACTCAACGTCAAGAACGTTTCCATACGCCGCAGATCCGGTGCTGCATGCACACATCCGCTGAATCCGAAATACGCCGTGCCGTTATAGGTCAAGATGGCGCAGTTGAGCGTCATCTCGCCGCCGACCGGCACATACGGATAGCAGCCCAGCATCTTGTGGCCGAGCAAGTAGAGCGGATATTGCGGTCCGGGCACGTTTGTGCACACCATGTTGAAAGGTGTGAACGGTACTTGGCCCAGGATCTGGCCGGCCACCGACTGCACGGACGTCGGGAACATGCCGATCAAACCACCGGCCAAACTCACTAATTCGGCGGTATGTGCTCGCTTGAGAAACTCCGTCCTGCGATGGACGGCGGCCAGCAGTTTCCGTGGGTTGCGAATATCCAGCGGAATGGTGACTGGGACCAGAGAGATGCGGTTCCCCAATTCACCCGCACTGTCGCTGCCGCGCAGATTAACCGGAACCATCATGCGAAGCAGGCGCCCCTTCACGGGGTCGCCATGCTGTTCGACGTAGCTCCGGATGGTCGCGGTCACCAGCGCGAGGATGACGTCATTCACGCTGGTCCCACAGGCTTGCTTGATGGTCTTAATCTCTGCCAGGGGAATTTCAGCCCAGGCGAATTTCTGCGGCCCGCGGTAGAGAACGTTGAAGCGCAGCCGCTCGGTGGATGCGCTGAGTTCCGGGAGCAAACGGGTGAACTCGTCGGTGGCAAGGTTCCCGCCATTCGCTGCGAAACGCTCCGCCATGCTCGATAGGTTCGCCAGCGCGTCGAGAATTCTTTTGACCAGTTCAGAATAGGAGTCGACGCAGCCATTGGTGATCGAAGTCCACACGTTCCGAGGTGGCGGCACTCGGAGCCGAAGCTTTCGTCGGGGCAGACGCGGCGCCACAGGGCTTGCGTCCATGATCACATTCATGATCCCAACCCCGGCGATGCCATCGGCGAGGCAGTGGTGCAGTCGGAAAATGAGCCCGCTGCGATTCCCTTTCAGCCCATGCACCAGAGTTAGGTCCCATAGCGGGTGCTGCCGGTCCATCACTGTGCTCAGAGTCTTCCCGGCAAGGGTCTTCAACTCTGCGTCGGTGCCGTGCTTGAGCGTCACCTCGCGCACGTGCCGGTGGATATCGAAGGTCGGGTCGTATTCCCAGCTGGGAAGGCCAATATTAAGCAGCGGGGGCACCACCCGCTTGAGGTAGCGGGGAATCAGCGGCAGCTTCGACTCGACAAACTGGACGCACTCTGGGAATGGGACCTTTCCTTCAAATACGCAGACACAGGCCACGTTGAGGGGCATACCCTCGCGTTCGAGATGGAGGAAAACAGTGTCTCCCCAGGAAAGGCGGTCACCCTGCTGCGGGTTCTGCATGGCCGATCTCCTATTCAGTTGCCGACTTCTGTTACCGAAAACTCTGTGTCTCAGCTCGCGAAAGAAAATCGCGATGCCAGCTTCACCAGCTTGAGCACTTTGTAGACATCGACGCTGACGCCGCGCAACACGACCTTGACGCCTTTGTCGTTCGCGATGCCTGCGAGCTCTTCCATCGCTCGGAGCGCACTCGGATCGATCCGGCGCACCGAAGAGAAATCCAAGGCCACTTCGCCCTCGACACTGTCCAGTTTTTCACCGGCCTCTTGCAACGCCTGGATCATGCGCTCTTCGTCGATCTTGAGCCACACGGCGACCATTGCCATACGCGCCACCATCCCCTACGCGCTTTGTTCCTGAGTTCCAGGAGCCACCTTCGCCCCGCCTCGCCCCTGATAAGCCTTCCAAAACAGGTCAGCCAATTCGCTCATCAGTGGCATGCGAGGATTCGACCGCCACGACGGATCGTCAAAGGCCAGCTTGGTCAGGTCAGGCATCGCCCGCTCGAACTCTTCCTTGGAGATTCCCAGGTCAGCGATCGAACGCGGGAAACCCAATTGGTCCAGTAACTGTTCTGTTGCCGCCACCAGATTCTGCACCTTTTCCTCAATCGTGTGGCCGCCAAGACCCAGCAAGTCCGCGATCGTTGCGTATTTCTTGTGTGCGATATACCCCTTCTGGTACGGCGATGGCAGAAACTTGGTGGGTACTGACGCGTTATAGGCAATGACGTGCGGCAACATCAGCGCGTTGGCCCGTCCGTGCGCCACTCCGAAGCGTGCCCCGAAGGCATGCGCCAGGGCGTGATTCACTCCCACCGACGCGTTGGAAAAGGCCATCGCCGCAATGCAGGCGGCATTGTGCATCATGCAGCGCGCCTCTTCATCACGGGGATGCTCATAAGCAATGGGCAGGTACTTGAACACCATCCGGATCGCCTGCATGGCGTTGGAGTCGGTGTAGGCCGAAGCATAACTGGAAACTGCCGCTTCCAGCGCATGGGTCAGGCAGTCGATGCCGGTATCTGCGGTCAGGCCCTTCGGCATGGACATCACAAACTGCGGATCAACAATGGCCACATCCGGGCTCAGCGAGTAGTCGGCCAGCGTCACTTTGCGCCCGCGCTCTTTGTCGGTCAGAACCGCAAAGGGAGTGACTTCGCTCCCCGTTCCGCTGGTGGTGGAGATGGCAATCAGCCGCGCCCGGTTAATTTTCTCGGTCGGGTACTGGATCACGCGCTTGCGCAGATCGAGAAAGGGTGCAGCTAGTTCTTCCAGGTCAGCCTCCGGTGACTCGTACTTGAGTTTCATGATCTTGGCCGCATCGATCACCGACCCGCCGCCCAGCGCGATGATTTGGTCCGCTTTGTAGAAATTGAGCGCCTCCACTCCCTGCATGACCACCTTGACCTCAGGCTCCGCATCGGGAATGACCGACACGTGGACGTGGGTTCCCTCCGGAATGCAGCGCCGGACCAGGTCCACGTGGCCGATCTGCTCCAAGGCTGGATTCGTAACGATGATGGTCGAGCGCGATGGGAACTGGCGGATATTCTCCACCGCGTTCATGTTGAAATAAATCTGATTGGGAACTCGGAACCACATATGGCCTTGTGTCCTCCGAGCCACGCGCTTGATATTGAGGTAGTGATAGATGGTTACGTTGTCGGTAGTGCTGTTGCCGCCGCCCGTGCCACATCCGAAGGAAAAAGTAGGGGCCAGATCGTTGTAGACGCCGCCTACCGCTCCGACTGAGCCAGGCGAGTTCACCAAGATCCGTCCCGCGTTCATCACCTCACCGAACTTGCGGATGACCTCATCGTTGCGCGAGAAAATGACCGCCGTATGTCCCAGCCCACCCGCATGATTCACGTCGATGCATACCTTGAGCGCCTCCTCGACGGATTTCGCTCGGTAGACCGAGAGCACCGGGAACAGCTTCTCCACCGACAGCGGATGTTCGCGGCCTACACCTTGAATCGGCGCGATCAGGAGTTTGGTGTCCTGCTTCACAGAAAGGCCGGCAAGGCGGGCGATATCAGTAGCCTTCTGCCCGACTGCCGTGGGTTGCATAAACCCGGTCTCAGGATCAATCACCGCGCGCGCCAGCAATTCCGTCTCTTTTGCATTGCAGATGTGCGCGCGCAACTCCTCAAATTTCTTCAGCACGAGATCATAAATTTCATCGTCGATCACCGCCGTTTGCTCGGACGCACAGATGGTTCCGTTATCGAAGGTTTTCGAGAGGATGATGTCGGTCACGGCCGTGTTCAGGTCTGCCGTTTTTTCCAAATAGACTGGCGTGTTGCCCGGCCCTACACCCAGGGCTGGTTTGCCAGAGCTATAGGCGGCCTTGACGGCGCCGGGCCCGCCGGTTGCATCAATCAAGCCCACGTCCTTGTGCCGCATCAGGTAAGCGTTGTCCTGCAGGGTGTGCGATTCCAGGCAGCTAAAAACCCCTTCGGGCGCGCCATGTTTCAGCGCCGTCTCATACATGATCCTCACGGCCTCGGAACAACAGCGCCAGGCGTTTGGATGAGGACTGAAAATGACCGCGTTGCGCGTCTTGATGGCCATGATGCATTTGAAGAGCACCGTGGAAGTGGGGTTCGTAATCGGCGTGATCGAGAAGATGACCCCGATCGGTTCCGCCATCTCCACCAGATTACGTTCAGGAAACTCGCGAATGACGCCAACGGTGCGCTTGTCCTTGATGTAGTTGTAGACGAACTCCGTGGCCACCATGTTCTTGATGACCTTGTCTTCCATGACTCCGAGCCTGGTTTCCTCAAATGCCAGGCGGGCGAGCGGCTGAGCTTGTTCCAGGCCGGCCAGGACCATCGCCTTGACGATGCGGTCAACATCCTCTTGGGTGAATTGGGTAAAGACGGCGGCAGCGGTTCTGGCCTGCCTGACTAGTCTCTCCAGGTAGGCAATCCGATCTTCACTAAGGCTTTCTGCGGCAAGCGGGATCTGAACCCGCTGCGGCATTGCTTCGGTCGCGATCATTGCTGCCACCTCTATTCATTCGAGGGGCTGTTACCGACGAGAAGCATGCACGCTCTTCTGCACACCCGGCTCTCGCGTTCATACACGAGCAACCGCTTGATTGCCGGGCACAGCCGTTTCTTGTTTCTATGCGTAGTCGATCGGATGCCGATCCAGCCAGTGCTCATCGCGCACCTGGTCAATGTTCCGCAAAGCCCCGCGAGCGACGCTTGCCGCTAAACGGCGATTCTCCCAAACGACGCGTGCGCCAAAGCCGATTGCACTACCCAACAAAGCAAACGCCAACACCCGTCCAATCGACTTATTCCGGTTTCCGGAACAGCCGCCGAGCACACCAAGGCACGCCCCTAGGGCGGCGGGCTTCAACGCATTGCGAACTGACTCGCTAAGAAACGGAGTAAGAGGTCTTCCATCAAGAAATGCTTCTCGGCCGGAACGAGCTCCCTCCAGCCCAGAACTCAGAACCTTTCGGCCGTATTCAACTTCGGACCTTGACCACGTATCCAGACCCATATGAGTGCCTCACTTCCCGGCCGATAGGAGATATCCGTACCTACACCCTCATCTACTGGACCATTGGCGGGCTGCTGAGTCGGTGGCGCGTGTCACGGGTTATTGTGAGCGTGGTCACACAAGCAAGGTCGCTAGGATGATGGGGATAGACTTCTGAAAAGTCCTTACAACGACGGGTGTCGGGGATGGCGGGCGCCGCGGGGGGAGGCGCGGGTTTTCCGTGTGAGGCGGATGGCTCCGCCTATTGCATCAACGGTCCAGCCAGGCTGGAACGATGCCATTTCGCGCAAACGGTGAAAGCTGGAGCATCTGGCGAAACACTGCCCCTATGTCATCCTGGCATGAAGGGCCTGACGTGTAGCCTCGAGCGTATGGATCAGCGACTCCCTGGGAAACTTCTGGATAATTGGCTCAAGCATCCACCCCAAGCCGACTGGCACGTCGCGCGTCAGCGAAATTGCTCGGCACTCCATAAGCACGTCTCCTTCCCGCTCCTCGAATCGCCAGTAGGAATAAAGACGCCATAGGAACCCGTGGCCCGTGTCCGGCGGCAGCACTCTTTCTTGCGGGCTTCCCTCGTTTTCCACTTCAGCGACCCGTGTCGTGTAAGAACGACACAACCAGCGCGTTTGGCCGAGGGAACGATAGTGCACGTCATGATCCGTATCGAGCACCACCGTCAGGATCTTTTTCTTGACAAGTCGCAGATAGATTTGGAAATCGTGGTCGTGATGGCTAATCACTTTTGAAGCAATGACCTCGGGTTTGTAGACGTCCTTATAGTTGTCATAGTCCTGGATCAGCGCCAGCACGTCTCTCACCGTCGCACCGGTAATGGACGCGGCGGCGATCCAATCGTGGATGAGCCCTTTCCGCACCTTGTCCGGTCCCCGGCCCGGCCAGAATTGCGCCACAATCTGCCCTCCGCGGACCTGCTGTGCTCTCTCCGCACTGCTGTCGGACCACAGGAATGCACCGCTGTCCCCCAGTGTCTGCTCCATTCCCGCTTCGGCCTGGTGAATGTAAGCCTGAAAGTCCTCCAGGGTTTGGGGCTTCAACGCAACAGGTGTTGGAGTCTGCGCCATAACAGGCCATGGATTGCAGTATCGGCCAGCAAGTTTCCTCACGGACACTGGCGCAATATCACCCGAGATCCCCGCCGGGCGCGTGGTTCCGCGGACGCTACACCGGCTGGTATTTGCCCGTTTCGATGACCCTTTGCGCGATGGTTTCTCGCAATGCAATCGTGTTGAACGGCTCGCATTTCGACAGTCGCCGCAGGATGGCCATCTGCGAACGCAGCATATCGCCTTCGCTTGAGGCAGCAATCACCATCTTCGCGGCGCTTTCGATTCTCTCCATTGCGCCCGCCATGTAAACGCGAGTCATGGCAATGGCATTGGTCGTGCCTGCTTCTCCATGACGAGCAGCCAGTTTCTGCGCTCGCAGCACGGCTGACTCGATGGCATAGGTTTCGATGACGATATTGGCGATGGCCCCCAGTATCGCTTGCTGATCCTGAATCGCCTGCATATACTTCTGCGTGGCCACGCCAGCCGCGAACAGGCCGATCTTCTTGGCGGCCGCTACCAGCTTCCGCTCTTCCACCAGCAGACCTTCCCGGTCCTCATCTCTAGTACCCGACAGTACCTCGTCCATGAGCTTCTTGATCGCCGCCATCAACGGAAGCTGCCCGGACATTGCCCGCTTCAGCAGGAACCCGCTGATGACCAACCGGTTGATTTCGTTCGTGCCTTCGAAAATGCGGTTGATGCGGGCGTCGCGGTAAGCGCGCTCGGCGGGATACTCTTCCACGAAGCCATATCCGCCATAGATTTGCACCGTCTCATCCACTACGTAGTTGATGAACTCCGACCCCCAAACCTTAAGGATTGAGCACTCGACGGCGTACTCGTCAAATATCTTGCGGGTCTGGACCATGTCGTTGTGGGCATCTCCGAGTTGCTCGATGGCCGCGTCAATCATGCCGACCGTGCGATAGGCCATGGCCTCGCCCGTGAAAATGCCGGCAGCCATGTTTGCCAGTTTCTCGCGCACCAGCCCGAAGTCGGCAATGACTTTGCCGAATGCCTTGCGTTGCTTGGCGTAGGCGATGGCACTTTCAAGAGAATTGCGGGCGGCGCCAACACTGCCTGCGCCCAGTTTGAAGCGGCCCACATTCAGAACATTGAAGGCGATGTGATGCCCTTTGCCGATTTCTCCGAGGACGTTCTCCACCGGCACCTTGCAGTCATTGAGAATGAGTGGACAAGTGGAAGAGCCGCGAATACCCATCTTGTGTTCTTCTGCGCCCACCGCAAAGCCGGGAAAGTTACGCTCGACGATGAAGGCGGTGAACTTCTCTCCGTCCACTTTGGCGAACACGATGAACAGATCGGCGAAGCCTGCATTGGTAATCCACATCTTCTCGCCGTTCAGGAGGTAGTGCTTGCCGTCGGCGGAGAGCGTGGCCCGGGTGCGGCAATTGAGAGCATCGGATCCCGAAGACGATTCTGAAAGCGCATAGGCGCCCACCGTCGTGCCATTGGCCAGCCGGGGCAGATATTTCGTCTTTTGCTCCTCCGTACCGAAGTAAACGATGGGCAGAGTCCCGATGCAGGCGTGCGCGCCCCAAGTGGTGCTGAAGCTGCTGCACTTTGCCATGCGGTCGGCAACGATGGCCGACGTGACTTTGTCCAGCTGCATGCCGCCATACTGTTCGGGAACATCCACCCCGCTCAGCCCGAGTTCGCCGGCTTTCCTCACCAGTTCGCGGCTGACCGCGAAATCCTTGTGTTCCATCTTTTCAGCATTGGGGACAATTTCCTTGTTCGCGAATTCTTCTGCGGTTTGTGCAATCAGCAGGTGCTGCTCGGTGAAATCCTCTGGAGTGAATACCTCCTCAGGCGTGCGATCCTCAATCAGGAAACTACCGCCGGAGATCTGGGGAGCGCTTGGTGCGGTAAGTGTGGACATATTTCACCTCTTTCGAATCTGGTCGAACCTCAGGTAACAGCACTCTTCTCAGCAGTCCCGTACTTTTGCCGCAGCTCTCGTTTCAAAACCTTGCCGGATCCAGTCTTGGGCAGGCTTTCCAGAAACTCGACCGAGCGCGGACACTTGTAATGCGCCAGCCGGGAGCGGCAGAACTCCAGTAGATCGTGTTCCGTGGCTTGTGATCCCGGTTTCAAGGTCACGATCGCCTTCGGGACCTCACCCCACTTCTCGTGAGGAATAGGAATCACGACAGCCTCGTACACGCCCGGGTGGGCGATTAGCACTTTTTCTACTTCCAGCGAAGATATGTTTTCGCCACCGCTCACGATGATTTCTTTCTTGCGGTCAACAATTTGAACGTAGTTGGACTGGTCTACAACGGCTATATCGCCGGTATGAAACCAGCCGCCCTCGAACGCGGCCGCTGTGGCCTCCGGCTGACGCCAGTAGCCCTCCATTACGATGTCGCCTCTAACCACGATTTCGCCCATAACGGTGCCATCATGCGGTACCTCCTCCCCGTCGAGGCCGACCACGCGAAGCTCCACCCCCGGAATGGCAAACCCGGTCATCGCCTGGCGGGCATGGCGTTGTTCTCCTTCGCATGAGAGCTCGGATTTCATTGGTGATTTGGTGAGCGTGGGACACGTTTCGGTCAGGCCGTATCCGGAGATGCAGGTGCACCCCAGCTTCTCCTCAACTTCCTTCACCAGCGTTGGGGATGACGCAGCTCCCCCAATGCTGATGATTTGCAGGCTGCTCAAATCGTATTTTTCTCTCGCGGGAGAATTCACCAGGGCTGTTGCCATCGTGGGCACGATGGCACAGCTGCTTACGCGCTCGCGCTCAATCAGACGGAATACCTCGACCGGATTGAAGTGGTGAATCATCACGTGAGTGCCGCCGACCACGGTTATGACGTGGGCTATGCCCCAGCCGTTGGCGTGGAATAGCGGAATGGTGTGCAGCAGCACTGCTTTGCATGACATTTCCCCAAGCGTGCTGGGAGAAGTTTGTCCTGCCGCGATCACTGACAAGGCGTGCAGATACACGTTGCGATGAGTGAGCATCACGCCTTTGGGGCGGTCGCTGCTGCCGCTGGTGTAGAAGAGTTCGGCCAGCGAGTCCTCATCGATTTGCATGAAGTCACACTGGAACGGAGGGGACGCTGACAGAAGGTCGTCGTAGTTTCTTGCCGCCGGCCAGTTCGCTTCCGGTCGACCATCCAGAAGGAAAGAGGCCTCAATTGAAGGCACGCTCGTCCGAAACGACTCTACCAGGGGTAAGAAGGCCGGTTCGACAAATAAGAATCTTGCCTGCGCATCGTTCAAAACGAAAGCAAGCTCCTGCGGGCCCAGACGGATGTTTAACGGGAGCAACACGCAGCCGGCTTCCAGGACTCCGTAATAGGCCTCCAGCAACCGGTGACAGTTCGTGCTGAGAAAGGCAATGCGATCGCCGGGCTTTGTTCCCGCAGCGATGAGCGCGCCTGCCAGTCGCCCTGCGCGCTCGGCGAATTGCGCATACGTGAACCGCTGCTCGCCGCACACCACTCCGACCTTGTTCGGAAACTGCTCGCGCGCGTAGCGCAAGAAACGAATGGGAGTTAGTGGAATTTTCATCGGCGCCTCCCGATGGGTGACAAGTATTTCCTGGCAGTGAGCCCGCTAGCGCGAGGCTGTGCCGCGATTGTCATTGGCATTGACTTGTCGTCCTGAGAGGAGTCGAAGGAACCCCGTTTGTGCGAACCTTACAACCGGCCTCACAAGGATTTCTCGCGTGCTGTTTCACACGCGCGAGGCAGGCTGTTCCAGGCAAACGCGGTCCGTAGCACTCGGTCGTACAGGGATCCTTCGACTTTGTATGGCCCGTGCTTCGCGCGGGCCATACTCCACTCAGGATGACGGCTCTATATGTGTCGTTCTGCTATCAGGCAGCCGCCGCTGCCGCCTTTGCTGACCGCTTCGCGTGACGCTGAGTCTTGTGCACGCGTTTGTGCTCACTATTCGGCTTGGCGATGACTTCCATCAACTCCTTTTGGGCGTCGACGTAGCTTTTCACTCCTTCCCGCGTCAACTCTGCCAAGGGCAGGAAGGGAAATGGCCGCAATAGTTCCAGAGTCTTGCCTGCGGTTTTCACGCTCGCGTTCATCTGTCGCCCGGCTACATCCACCAGTTTCTTCTGCGCTTCAATGAACGACTCCGTGGCCTGGCGTGCCAATTGGGCCAACTCCGTCTTCTTGAGTTTCTTGGCTCCATTGGTGTGCCTGGCGCCGGTGGCCTTGGCTGTCTCCTCGGCGATGACGTCCATAAAATGCTTCTGGGCTTTGACAAAGTTTTCCATCGACTCGCGGGCCAGTTCCACCAGATGCTCGGGCTGGTATGGTTTCCCGGCCTTGGCCGCCTCCACCCAGGAGTGAGTTTGCTTGCCGGCAATCTTCAGGTACTCCTGCTGCATGTGGATAAAGGTATCCACGCTGCGCCGCAGCAGGTCGGTGGCAGCTTGCGCCGCAGGCCAGTCCCCAACACGTTCTTTCACGCCGCTCATCACGATTTCGTTCTGTTTTTGCCCCAGTTCGAGAAGGACTTTCTGCCCCTCAATGAAGTTCGCCATACCTTCGGCAGCCACTTCGCTCAGAATGGCGGTGGGAGAATGCTCGGGGTGGGTTAGTTGCTCCCGCAGGGAGTGCATCAGGCTTGCATTCTGCCGCATCGCGAGATCCAGGAGAATCCGTTGCGTGGCAAAGAAGCTTTGGACACCCTGTTGCGCCCAACCCGACAGCAGAGAAACAAAAGACGACTCCCGGGAATGAGTTCGGGAGGATTCAGACTTTACAGTTGTTGGCATGGAACACCTCCAAGAATTGCTGCACTGCAGCATCAACTGAACTATACGATTTGATGACATTTGTGTCAAGATGTATTTATCTTGTGTGCATAGCAGCATGGCAGGATCGCAATGAAGCCGGATCTCGTCGTCATCAAGAAATACGGGAATCGCAGGTTGTACGACTCCTCCACCAGCAAATACGTGAATCTCGACGATATTGCAGGACTCATTCGGGAAGGCAAGGACGTCCAAGTACGCGACGCGAAGACGGGCCAGGACCTGACCCGTGTAACCCTCACCCAAATCATCACCGAGGATGCCAAGGAAAAGCCGACTGGTCTGCCGCTCGAACTGCTGCGCCAACTGATTGTTGCATCCGACGAAGTGCGCCAGGAGTTCGTCATGTGGTACCTGAAATCCGCCTTCGACAGTTACCAGAAGGTGCAGGATGCGGTGCAGAGTCGGCTGGGCGAGGTCCAGTCCGCCATTCTCTCGCCGGTGGACATGATGAAGAAGTTCCTGGGCGCGCCGGCGCAGTCTCAGCCGCGCGCCGGGGCCGAGCCGGAACTCGATGCCCTCCGCCAGCGAGTGGCGGAACTGGAGGCCCGGCTGGAAAAACCCGCGCGAGGAAAACGAAGATCACGCCGGGAGCGCAAAGGAAGGGTATAATGCGCAGTGCAAGCTTCCGCTCGCGACGCGCGGTGCTGGCGCAATCTGCGCAAATGTTGGAACGATCCAAGGTGAAATTGCGGAGCAAAAAGAAAAAGGCTACGAGTTCATCGAAGGCGCAGGGTCGGAAGCACAATCAAACGGCCGATTTGGACGCTGACTTCTCGCCTTGGACGGAAGCGCTGTTTGCCGCTGAAGTTCTCCTGCTGCACGCAACTCCTATCTATTACGGCTTTGGCGTACCTCGCGGGGATGACTCCGCCGTAGTCATCATTCCTGGTTTTCTTGGCACCGATCTTTATTTGACGGAACTTCATGCCTGGCTGGGGCGCATCGGATACCGGGCGTATTTTTCCGGTATCGGCATCAATGCCGAGTGTCCGAATCTGTTGGTCCAGCGCCATCTCAACGAGACCATGGACAGAGCCCGGGCCGAAACCGGCCGGAGAATTCATTTGATCGGTCACAGCCTCGGAGGGGTGATCGCACGCTCGGTTGCGGGCCAGAGGCCGCGAGACGTTGCTTCCGTCATCACGCTGGCTGCGCCAATTCGCGGCACGGTTACCAGTCGAGCTGTTTTCCACGCCAGCGAAGCCATTCGCCAGCGAATTCTAAAGGAGCATGGGCAAGGAGTACTGCCCGACTGTTACACCGGACGCTGCACCTGCAATTTTGTGGACTCCCTGAAACGCGCCATTCCGGACTCTATGGTCGAGACCGCAATTTACACGCGCCAGGACGGCATTGTGGACTGGCGCTATTGCAGAACTAAGAATCCTGAAGTTGACTTTGAAGTCCCGGGCACTCACATTGGAATGGCGTTTAATCCTTCGGCGTACGCGATCATCGCCGAACGCCTGGCGAAGGCGCGGTCTTCCGAATGAGTTTAGCGACCGACCATTTCCAACACGGCTCCGGTGCTGGTCTCTAACGCATCGACAGGTCCACCCCGCCGCTCAAAACGCAGCACCGCTCTCGCCAGGCTGTTGTTCGCGACTTCAAAGCTTTCTCTACAATCGGTCTTCAGGTAGGGAAGGCGATGGATGCTCTGTCCAGCGCCATCGATCGCCACTTCCAATCGGCATCCATCCTTCGTGGAACAACGAAAATTCCACCCAAGTTGATCCGGATCTCTTCTCGTCTCTTGCAGGTTCCGAAATTCCTGCTCCTTCCCATCATGCCAGAGCACGGCTTTACGAAAGACCATCCCGAGTGGCATTTCGTATACCAACGCCTCCAATGTGCTCGGGGGTGCGTCAGAGCAGGGAAAATACGCGTGGGCCCAGGTCCAGAAGTTGCGATGCCGGTATCCACAGTTATGTCCCTGAACTCCGAATCCCAAGGGCTTCCCCTCGAAACTCCTGTCATCCAGCGTGATGCGGCCGGAAAAGAGTGCGTCGGAGTGCGGTGTTCGCGAGAATCCAATCCAGCCTTTGCTGCTTAGCGTGACGCGAAAAGAGGATCGGATTTGCAGGTCCCATGAAATCGTGTGCCCTTCAAAGTCCAACTTCCCGCGGAAGGAGTTGTCACCGACTGCATTGTCGCCGATTCGAAAGTGAAATGGACTTTGCCCTCCGGCGCTGAGATCCAAACCCTCCAGGGGAAATCCTTGAATGAAGCTTTGCGGTTTTCCACCCTGCGGAAACCAAGTGGCCCATACTTGGACGGGCATCCCGCGAGGGTCGCCAGGGCAACCGTGCCGGCCCGGATTCATCAGCAAATATCGGAACCACCACGCACCGCTACAGTCCGCCAGTCCCAGACGAACAAACCAGACCTCGTAGCGGCGCCGGGTAGAGAGTGATGAATATAATTCGTTCAGTGTCTTCACAGACTTGGGCGCAGAATCGCCAGAGCAAGTTTAACGAAGAACTGGTGATGGCGGGGGTACTGAGATAAAGGCGTCATGACGGCGGAGTCGCGGCACCCTGCCTTCCCAGAAAAATAATCAGCCGCAACTGCCACGAAATGAATATTTTCTGAGAGAAATCCTGAGCATGTCGATTTCATTGCCGCCCGTTCGACGTATCAGTAGAGCCAGGCTTCATCGGTCGAGACCGTCAGAAGGCCAGCTCCCAACTCAAGAACTGTCAAGGAGACAACTACGATGCGATTCATGATGATTGTCAAGCACGCCGAGAACCAGGGCCCTCCGCCAAAGGCGCTCACGGATGCGATCGCGAAGATCGCCGAAGAGGAGGCCAAAGCCGGCACGATGCTCGGAAACGGGGGACTCGGGCCGACGGTGCAGGGTGCCCGCGTCCGGCTTGCCGGAGGGCGAGTGACCGTGACCGACGGGCCTTTCACCGAGGCCAAGGAAGTTATCGGCGGCTATGCGCAGTTTGAATTGAAATCGAAGGAGGAGGCGGTCGAATCGGCGGTTCGCTTTATGGAACTTCACAAGAAGTACTGGCCGGGGTGGGAGGGCGAGACCGAAGTTCGCCAAATGTTCGATCCGCAAGACTGCGCTCCCAAGCCGTAGGAACGGTGGTGTGCAGCGGGGGCGTAGAGGCGCTATTCAGGGCACGAAGCGTAGGGGCCTCGGCGTCTTTCGGGATTTCAGCGGCGGGCTTGACGCCCGCCAATCGCCTCAACTTGCGTTGACAGACTAAACCGTGATGTCATCGGTAGCTGTGACGGCTACCGAAGCACATCGCGCCATTGACGCAGTCTGGAGGATCGAATCGCCCAGACTTATCGCTGGATTGATGCGGATTGTTCGCGACGTTGGCGTGGCTGAGGATCTCGCGCAGGATGCTCTGGTCGCCGCCCTTGAGCAGTGGCCGAAATCTGGCATTCCGGACAATCCGGGCGCCTGGCTCATGGCCACTGCGAAGCACCGTGCCATCGACCGGCTGCGGCGCAGACAGCTGCTCGAACGCAAGCACGAGGAACTTGGTCGCGAGTTGGAGGCCAGGGAGATGGCGGTGCCGGATCTGGAGGCGGCGCTCGACGATGAGGTTGGCGACGACCTGTTGCGCCTGATGTTCATTTCCTGTCATCCCGTGCTCTCGGCCGAGGCGCGCACCGCGCTCACCCTCCGCTTGCTCGGTGGTCTGACGACGGACGAGATCGCACGCGCGTTCCTCGTCCCGGAAGCAACCATTGCCCAACGCATCGTGCGCGCGAAGCGGACACTTGCCGAAAAGCGCGTTCCGTTCGAGGTGCCCCGAAAGGCCGAGCTTACCGCCCGGCTCTCGTCGGTGCTCGAGGTCATCTACCTGATCTTCAACGAGGGCTATTCGGCGACCGCCGGGGATGACTGGATGCGGCCTGCACTGTGCGAGGAGGCAGTGCGCCTCGGGCGCATCCTGGCCGAACTTGCTCCGCAGGAATCCGAGGTCCACGGATTGGTTGCGCTCATGGAGATACAGACGTCACGATCGCGAGCCCGTGTGAGCCCGTCCGGAGAGCCCATCCTGCTCTTCGATCAAAACCGCGCCCTGTGGGACCAACTCCTCATCCGCCGCGGGCTCGCCGCCCTCGAACGAGCGGAAAAACACGCTGGCGCGCAAGGTCCTTATGCCGTGCAGGCCGCGATCGCCGCGTGTCACGCCCGAGCGCGCACCTCAGAGGAAACCGACTGGGAGCGCATTGTTACGCTCTACGGGGTGCTCGCTCGGCTCACACCGTCTCCGATTGTAGAACTGAACCGCGCGGTCGCAGTGGGGATGGCCGCTGGCCCACAGGCTGGCATCGAGCTCGTCGAGGCCCTCGCCTCCGAACCGTCGCTCAGGAACTACCACTTGTTGCCCAGCGTGCGAGGCGACTTGCTCATGAAGCTTGGCCGCTTCAACGAGGCGGGTGCAGAGTTCGAGCGCGCGGCATCACTCACACGCAACGCCCGGGAGCGTGAGCTATTGCTCGAACGCGCCCGAGCGTGTGCAGTCAGCTCAACGCAGCCTGCCGCGCCGTGACCAGCCCTATAGCGTAAGGTTCAGGGCAATGTTCACGCCGGGATACATCGGGTTGCACAGGTAGTACACGCCGTCAATTTCGATAACAAAAACATCCTGCGTGTAGAGCCAGTTGCTCGGCCACGGGTCAACGAATCCGAACCAGTAGCCACCGTATTGGAAGCGGCGATCCCTGCTGTAATCGGCCTGGCTGACGCGAAACCTATGGTCCTGCCCAAAATTGGCCCGGAAACGGTCGTCGGGAATCCGTCCGCCACCGTTACCACGGGCGTGCTGTTCTTGCTGCTCAGGCTTAGCCTGCTGCGTACGTTGCTGCTGTTGCTGCGCATTCTTGTCTTGCTGCTTGGTATTCTTGTCTTGCTGCGGCGCACTTTTCTCTTCCTGCTTGGCGTTCTTGTCCGATTGCTGCGCGCCTTTTTCCTGTTTAGCGTTCTTTTCCTGCTGCGGCGCCGGTTTCTCCTGCCTGGCGCTCTTCTCTTGTGGTGCCTTTTTCTCCTCTTGCTTTGAGGGTTTTTCTGGCTGCGCCTTTTTCTCGTCCTGGGCAGGCTTAGCTTTCTGCTCCTCTTGCTGGTCGTGCTGCTCCTGCTGCGCGTACGCCGGAGCAGCGGCTCCGAGGGTCAAAGACAGAACTGCCGTGCTGATCATCCCAACTAGTTTCATAGGTATTGCCTCCGTTTACTGCTGGTTACGTACGCTTGCTCTACCGTGCGCGTTCCCACAGGTCTCTTAACCGTTTTCGCCTACGGTCCTTCACGACCCAACGTGGATTCTGGAAAGCGAATGAAACAACCCAAAAACATTCAGCAGCCACATGACCACGGCAATCACTACGACGCCATTCAAAATTGACTTGATGGATCCCTGCATGGGAATGAAGCGATTCACCAGCCACAGGAGGATACCCACCACGACGAGAACTTCCAGGAGTTGAATTAAAGGCATAATCGTTGACCTTCCTTGTTTCGCGGGCTAACCCCTCTCATCCGCCTGGAGGTGTTGCCCTGATTCGATTTTCGAGAGCTCTTAGGGTCGAATTGTGTTCGCCGCATGGTTTGGCGGCGTACACACGGATGAAGAATGCCGATTGACTGGATGTGGTCGCCTGGCACGACTTAGCGGCCTTAAGAATGAGAGCTACGAATCAGCGTCCGCGGCTCCGTCTGCACACTCAGGTAGATTAAGAATGACAGGTGCGGATATTCTCGTCTGAGCAAGATAGCTCACATGCGAAAGAACTAGGGTTGCGTGCTAGAGCGACCGGATCAAATCGCGGAAGCTGCAGCCTGTCTCGCGGCATGCAACGGCTCGTGGATATTGTCAGTCGCGCTCGACCGCATGGAATGCATCAGCTCCCAGGAGTACGGGAATTCCCGTCCGCACTCCAGGCAAACCTGGTACGTTCGTCTCTTGATCGTGAACACACGGCTCAGTTCGCTATGACGACACCCGAAGGCGAACTGGAACATTCGAAGCGGAAGTTTCATAAATCCTGTGCGCGTTGCCGTCGCTCGCAACTTCCATTGGCATCCAGCCACTTCAATAGAGAACTCACACTTGCCCGAGCCAGGGCAATTGAGCAATCCGCAGCTCCGTAGTAAAGATTGATCGTGTCGCCGTCGGGGTCCATTGTGTATCCGCACGGAAACACCACATCGTTGACATCGCCGTGGCGCTCGTACTCGGCCTCCGGCCCAAATATCCACGAATCTCCTCGCAGCAAACACTTTTCTGGCTTTTCCAGGTCGAAGAGGGCCAACCCCAATCGATATAAACACCCCGAAGGTGTGTGTCGTACTCCGTGGTAGAACACGAGCCATCCCCTGGAAGTTTCGATGGGTGGCGGCGACAAGCCAATTTTGTTTGCGTCCCACCACGCCCCTCGGCGCGCTTCCAGCATGAGCCTGTGCCTGCCCCAATAGCGCAGATCGGGAGAATAAGAAATCCACATGTGCGACCCCAGGGTCGTCATGGGCCGGTGGATCAGCGCCCAGCAGCCGTCGATTCTTCGAGGCAAAAGCGCAGAGTCTTTGTCGTCCGGCGGCATGATCACGCCGTAGCGCTCGAAACTTTGGAAATCCTTGGTCAGAGCCAGCGACACTCCGGGGCCGCCGCGCGAATAGGAAGTGTAAGTGACCACATATTGCTGCAGCTCGGGCACGAAAGTGATACGCGGATCCTCAATGCCCCAGATCTCCTCGGGATGCTCCTTTGGGCTGGGCATCAAGGTCGGTTCGCTGTCAATCTCCCAGCCATCGACCCCGTTTCGCGAGCGAGCGGCGCAAAGATGCGACAAGCCGCGTCGATCCTCCACGCGGCAAAGCAACAGGGTAGAGCCATTTGCCAGCAGCGTCGCACCCGCGTTGAAAACGCTGTTGATGGGATAGGGCCAGTCCTTACCCGTCAGGATTGGGTTGGAAGGATGCCGCAGCAGCAGCGGCTCGTAGCGAGCGCTCAGAACGGTCATAGGCGTCTGTGCGGAGATGGTCACGATGGAATTTCCATTTGTTCAGGCTCCTCCAGCGAGCGCATTTCCAGAAGCGTCATCAAGAACGACAGCGTCGATTCGGCTCCCTGATTCTCATTGGCCCGGTCGGGATGCAGGCCATCCCGGCACCCTCCAGTTACGGAGTCATAAAGAGGCAATTGCAGATCGTTGTCGCCCAGGAACCAATTGAAAGCCGACCACGCTTCTCTCCGCCAGCGGTTGTCACCGGTCATGCGGTACGCCTGCAAACACGCAGAAACCGCGCCGGCAGCTTCAATCGGCTGTTGATCGAAGCGGGCCTTCTCCCCGCCCTGGCGATAGAAGCCTTGCGACCCAATCGGCACGAAGTGGTGGTTGATTTCGCAATGCTGCGTTTCTGACAGCCAATCCAGTGCTTCGAGACCAGCGGAAACCATACGATCATCCGAGCAAGCGGAGCCCACCAGCAGCAGGGCTTGAGGCAATCTCGCGTTGCCGTAGGCCAAAACGTTCTCGAACCACTTCCAATCCCGGCTGCGGATCGACTCATACATATCGAGCAATCTCCGGCTGAGGGCAGATCGCACTTTCTGCGCGTCGCGGTCGCCAGGATATGAATTGAGGTATTCCTGAATTCCGAGCAGAGTGTAGGCCCACGCACGGGGACTGCTGAATTCCACCGCGACGGGAAGCGAGAACTCGAACAAACGGCCGGCCGCGCCCTGAAGTCCCTGATCTTCGGACCGGCCCAAAACCGTTCCAAGTCCCCACAGGGCCCGCCCATGGCAGTCTTCCGAGCCCACCGCTTCGTTCCAGCGGCGGTCGTAGCCGAGAAAGTTTCTAAACCTGCCGTTCCCCGGATTGAAGGCATGTTCCAGGAACGCCAGATACCGGGAAGAGAAATCCGGAGTTGCAAAACCTGGAATCGCCCCGCCGCCGTTCGCGCGTGGTTCCCTGCATAGTTCCTCGAGCCGCGCGGCAAAAACGAGTGCGCGTGCATTGTCGTCGGTGGTGTACCCCTCTCCGCGGTTCGGAATGGTGAAGATCGAGTGCTGCAGCATGCCCGTGTCATCGGTCAGCCGGTGCAGGTGGTTCAGTTGCAACTCGGGCAATTGATCCAGCGACTTCTTGGTAACGCGAGCCGAGAACTGAACTTTCGGACTTGCCATGCGGTCGCTGCGCACCCGCGCGAAACTCTCCATGTAACCCTGCGCAACTCTTTTCCATACCATCTCCCGCGCGAACAGATACGCGCGCTTGCGCATGGCATGGCGTATCGCCGGCGTGTCCAGCAGCTCGATTGTCTTCTGTGCGATCGCGCCCGGATTTTGGAACGGGACCAGCGCGCCCCGTCGGTCGTCCAGCAATTCGATCGCATGCCAGTATGGAGTCGAGATGATCGCCTTGCCCGCACCGAGCGCATACGCCAGCGTTCCCGAGACGACTTGCTCCTCATGGCGGTAAGGAGTGATGTAAATGTCCGCGGCGCCGATGAACTGAACCATCTCCTCCGGACTGACGAAGCGGTTTTGGAAGATCACCTGGGATCCCACTCCAATGTCCTTCGCCAAGTCCTGCAAGTACGTTCGATACTTTTCCCCTTCGCGACGAAGGATATGAGGGTGGGTGGCGCCTGCGACGATGTAGGCAACATTCTTGTGTTTGGACAAAATCTGCGGAAGCGCCTGAATGACGTTTTCAATTCCCTTGTTCGGTGAAAGCAGGCCGAACGTGACTAGAACCGCTTTTCCTTCCACCCCGAACCTGTCCTTGTAGAAATTGGGATCGAGGAATGGCAGGTCCGGAACTCCATGGGGAACCATATCGATCTTGCTGCCGGGAACCTTGAAGATTTCCTGCAGGAACTGGGACGAGAGCTCGCTCATGACAATGAGGCGGTCGGACAGTTCTGCGATCTCTTCCATGACCATCAGTTGGTTGGGGTCTGGCTCGCGCAGAACCGTGTGCAGTGTGGTCACCACAGGCATCTTCAGGCCGCGCAACAGCTGCAAAATATGGCTTCCGGCCGGACCGCCGAAGATTCCATACTCGTGCTGCAGGCAGACCATGTCGATGTTGTTGAAATTCAGGAAATCAGCCGCTTCTTGGTAGGCCTTCACGTCATCCTGCGCAAGCGACCATCGCACCCGTGCGGGATAGTCATATCCTTCTTCGGTGTCGTTGACCGGCAGCGCCAACAATCGAGCCGTCCCGTACTCTGCGGCAATCGCGCTGCACAGGTCTGTGGTGAACGTCGCAATGCCGCATTGTCGTGGAAGATAGTTCCCGATCACTCCGATTCGACTGGGCAGCGAAGGCTTTGACTGCAATCGTGGGCGAGCCGGTGAGACCCCGTTGCCTACCAAGGGCCGAGGGCCGACCACTTCCAGGAGTCCTTTGGGAAACACTGTGTTTGGTAGCGACATTTGTCCCTAATCAGGTGAGCGCAGGCGCGGAACGAGGCTGCTTTTCAGATGGGCCCCGAGCGATCACCGGCGCTGGTTTGAGACCAGGATGGCTGGTCTATTCAATTTCCGGTTGATCTTGGCGTTTCGTCCACCGGTACAACTTGCCTGTTATCAGTATTCAACGAAGGTGGACCTGCGGACTGGTCAAAATTGACCAGGTGTACCTACGAGTGGCTTGCGGTAGCGGAGCCCAAATACCCGGCATTAAATCTGCACGGGAACTAATTCCGGGCTGCACCGGGAATTGTGGATGGATTTGACCGCGTCTTCGGCCGTGAATCTCCCCATGATCAGGGCAAGCTTGCGATTGGTTGTGGTCTGGATGGGCGTCCGATCAATCCGCTCGACGTATTCAGGGGCGCGCGTCCCGCCACGGATCACTTTCACAAGAAACTTCGTGTTTTTCATGGGCTTCTCCTAGTCGCTCGGGTATTAAACAAACCAAAGATGAAAGACAAATGGGAGACGACTCCAGGCGCCTCCCATTTTCACGGACTACAGTTCTTACGCGGCTTTGCTGTGAACCTTGGCTTCGAGAGCCTTCTCGCTGCCAACATTCACCTTGATCTGCTTGGGCTTGGCTTCGGCCTTCTTGGCCAGGTTAATCTTCAGCACGCCCTTGTCATAGTGGGCGCTCACTTGCGCCGGATCCACGGAACTGGGCAGGGTGAAGGAGCGCGTAAAGCTTCCGTACTGGCGTTCGACGCGGCGGAAGTTCTCTTCTTTCTCTTCCTTCTCGATCTTGCGCTCGCCATGGACGGTGAGGGTCGTGTTCTCGATGCGGACATCAATGTCTTTCTCGTCGATGCCGGGGACTTCGAGTTTCAGGGTGATGCTGTGCTCGTCTTCGTAGATGTCCACCGGCGGTGCGAAGCTGGTGCTGGTTAACGCCTCATCCGGGGCTTCGGGGCTATAGGATTCACGGTAAAGACGATTCATACGGTTCATGCGGTCTTGCATGGTCAAAAACTCACGGAATGGTTCCCAACGGTTCAATAGTGTCATAACGTAGGTTCCTCCTTCAGAGGGGGGCTAAGAGGAAAAACTTCAGATGGGCTGACTTAGATCAGAGAACCTGAAAGAGTAAGAAGAGGAAGCTTGCTCAGTCTTGATGCTAGGCTTCTGTGGCACCGTTGTCAAACTTACAGCGGCAACCGGTACTGACTCAATCTGCTCTCCGCGGGGTTTCTCCGCGAACTCTGCGGCTGCTCTCAGCGACCTCTGCGACTTAGGACTCCGTGTTTACCGAAGGCGAAGCCCCATCCCAAACCTTGCAGCGCAGAGACCGCGAAGAACGCCGCCGAGTACGCAGAGATGGCAGACCGCTTCTTGGAATGTTCATGGGATATGAAACTGAGACATTACCGCGGCAACGGGTGGTGGTGCAGTGGGGGTGGTGGTGCACTTTGGAAAGGAAGGGAGCCGAACTCGCGACAGCTCTAATCCGGCCGGGCACGGGACGGGTCGGTGAGAGCGATCAGTTTGCCCAGCGGATAATCTTCCTGGTTCAGTGGTGTCTCAGGCTCGGGGTTGATGGTCAGGACCCTGCCGCTTAGAACTCCCCGGATGAGCAGGCGGTCCCGGTCGACGGCAACGACCCTGTATCGCTCTTCGAAGATTGACTTCCCGGTCTTTTTCATCGGGTTATTCGATGCGCAATTCCGTCACAGAGTTTGTCGTCTTTGTCTGTGGATACCGGGGTTCTATCCCATCTTAAGAACTCAGGCCCTATGATAAATGTAACTGATCACAATTGAACATCTTGTCGCCGAGCAACGCTGCATTATGTTGCTATGAAAGTTAAACGGGAGCAAGCCCTGGCGGTTCGTTGCCCAACCTGTGGTGCTAAGCCCGGAGAAAAGTGCGAGCTTAGCACTGGGCTCCCCCGCACAGACCCGCATCGAGATCGGCGCCTGGCAGCTTCGGACAAGTAACGAACGCCCACACCAACCCGGCCAACTCAACAGTTCAGGGATGCCTTGCTGTGCCGACCCTCGCAATTGTCCCGAATTCGCCGGGCACAAAGTTAGGGCAAGCGAAAAAATCTTCCCTTGGGCAGTCAAACCTGAGGCGAAACAAGACAAATTCCCGGGATTCAAACCAGCGCTGGTTCGGGGAGCGCTGAGCCGATGCGGTCGAACGCGTCCTTCACGGACGCAGCGGCGGCCACGCTCTCTTCTTCCGTAGGCGTTGTGACCTGGAGCAATCCCTGACGGCCGAGGTTGGGGGGAAGGATGAACGAGTTCTGGTGTTGCATAACAAATTCCAAAATGTCAGCCAGCCCTTCGGATTGGTATCCATTGTCGAAGTGGACGCCGGCGTCATGAAATGTGGAGGATGTCGTCCAGTACTCACAAGCCAGAAGCCAATGACCACGGGTTAGCGATGACCAGAACTTCAGATAGTCCAAAGTGCCACCCGTAGCGAAGCCGTATTCGATGTGAATCAAGCCAGTCGGAGCGCCATGGATCAAGTCTGCCCAAAACACAACAATTGCAGACTCAAGGATGCGCTCGAGACTTTTATTCTGATTTGGTGTCATCTCTTCACTCTCCGTCCGGAGCGCTCAGCCTCTGGCCCACTCTGCGTCCCGCTGAAACGTCCGCCGTGCTACAACGCCATCCAGGTAACAGCTCTGTTGGATATGGCGCGAGTGTGCCGAAACGATGGCATAGGGCACACCCAGAAAACGTTTGGCGACGATTCCCGTGACCTCGAGGCCATTGAAGTCTTGTCGCTTCACCTTCCCGAGAATCCGTTGCAGTGCATTCTGGATCTTCTTCGCTCCCAGAGCGCCGAAGAACATTACTCTGACTTCCGCCGCCATGAAAAAGAAGTTCCATCCCGCGGCATGGATCTTGCGATCGACGGCGAAGCCATCCACCGCCTTGACCAAGTTCCAGCTGCCCGAGCAGGGCTCGCTTTCCAGCCCAAGGAGCTTTTTCATCCCGGGCCACTCCTTCATCAGAATCGTGCCGACTTGAACGGTTGGTGGCGTAATTCCTCCATGGAAAACAGGTTGCGCAATTAAGCTCGCGTGAGCGCAGTGGCGACGACCAGCAACAGCGAGACGAATAGCATCGCACCGCTGCCCAGCAGCACGATTTCGCTGACCAGGTCACGCTTCATTAGATCTTCTTGGCGGCACATTTGGCCTCCCCCGCATCGGACAAACCGTTGCGCCGGGGCTGGCCGGACGAGGTGCCCTCCACTGGAAGGCGACGCGATTGCGGATTCCGGTTGGTGGAGATGACCGGCAATGGTCCGCGATCCACCTTTGTCCGAACAAGCCCCTGGCCTCAAGAACGCAGGCAGGCCGTTTGTTTGGCGGATCAGCTGCTCTCTTGACCTATCCACAGGTTCGCCTATGTCCTGGCGAAATACTGTGCAGAATGGCTCACTTAGGAAACTTGCCAGGACCGGCTAAGTTGGGCCAATGAGGTCCCTGGACTATACTTAGTGACGATGAGCTCTGCTGCGGCAACCAGGAAAGACCGCGGATTCGACCCTAACACTTTCCTCGCGACGATCGGCGATGGCAGGAAGATCCTGGCTGTTCCAAAAAAGCAAACGATCTTCGGACAAGGGGACGGGGCGGACGCTGTCTTCTATATTCAGGAAGGGAAAGTGCGGCTCACCGTCGTATCCAAGATCGGCAAGGAAGCAACGATCGCCATAGTGAGTGAGGGGAATTTCTTTGGCGAAGGTTGCTTGGCAGGGCAGCTTCTGCGCATGGGCTCCGCGGCTGCAATGACGGATTGCGAGATTCTGCGGGTGGAGAAGAAGGCGATGATGGATGCACTCCACCGCGAACCCGCGTTTTCTGAGATGTTCGTGGCGTATCTGCTGGCGCGCAATATCCGCTACGAAGAGGATCTGGTCGACCAGCTGTTCAACTCCAGCGAAAAAAGACTGGCCCGCGTCCTTCTATTGCTCGCTCATTTCGGCAAGGAGGGCATTCCCGAAACCGTGGTCCCCAAGATCAGCCAGGAAACCCTAGCCGAGATGGTTGGGACAACGCGTTCGCGTGTAAGCTTCTTCATGAACCGTTTCCGGAAGTTGGGCTTCATTCACTACTCCGGTGGTGTAGAAGGCGGGCTCCAGGTCCACAGCTCACTGCTTAATGTAGTTCTGCACGATTGAGCGCCTCCGTGTATGCGGCGGTCAGACGACCCGCGTCGATCGCGCTCCCAGACTCCCACTCGATGGGAGAAAAATGGCGGGCTCGCTGTGGGTGGGTTGCTCCGTTCTGCCGATGGCCGCACGACAGGCACATGGCTCCCACTTGCCTGATCTCCGTCTCTTTGGATATTTCATTTTCGCGAACCGCCAGCGAGGCCGCAACGACCGGGCTCCGGCACTGGTCACAGGAATAGGCGGAGAGGTGAAGGTACTGTTTTCTCATAGGTTTCCCCCACAGCGCAAAATTCGGAATGGGACTACTCTGACCGGACGCTCCGCCCTCAAGTTTGAACTGCTCCCAGCGGCTTGCCGCACTCCAGGCAAAATCGTTTGGATCGCGACGTAATCAACCCGCAAAACGGGCACATCCTCTGTGATCCGTGGTCCTGGCTGTGCGGCTTAAACGTCGCAAACAACGTGGCGAACGAATCTGGGATGGCCGCCAGCCGTCTACGAAAACCATTGCGGAGCCGACGAAGGGTCATCGTTTCACCTTCCTATCTCCCTACCATGACAGGGCAAGCCGCACGATTCTGTGCAGGATTGCTCATATTACGCGAAAAACCCAGTAGCCGGCATGGGGAGATCGACCGGCCCCCGCTTTGACGGCAAGACAGAAGTGAGCAATTCAGACCAGCTTATTTGTGGGACCTGGGCGATGATCGGATTGCCGACAAGGGTCGCTTCTCTCTCTTCAGAGCGATGTGACCCAAATCAATTCATCTAACCTTTCTTGTTCCTTGCTCGGCTGCTCGGGAGGTTGCTTTGATTCCCCCTAGATTCGACGCTCCAATAGAACACACGCCCCCGGCGCCAGATGCCCCCAAGACTCACAAGGGCGGCCGGTCCGCTTCCCAGAACTGTGAAAAAACCCGAGACCTGGGATTCACAGCCTCCAAACAGATAAAAATGTACGGCGAACATTTTGAGGTGGTTTCGGATCCTTTCGAGGATGGCGACTGCACCGCGGTTCATGTGGTCAGCAAAAGCGATCAAACGATCCGGACACTACGGCTTCCGGTGGCAATTCTCGTAGGCTTATCGGATCGATTTCTGAAAAAACAGAGTTGACCCGGTAACACGCTGTGCAGGCTCGTCTGCGGCGATCTGACGATCAGATCGAAGTGAGCAATTCAGACCAGCTATTCCTTCCTGCCTGGGCGATCATGATGCCAGAGACGAGCACTTCTTCTCTCTCTTTCAGGTCCTCTGAGCTAAGTCAGCCATCTGAAGTCTTCTTCTCTTAGTTCGGAACTCCGAAAGGAAAATTCATGAAAAAGACAATGTCACTGCTGTTGATGAGCTTGATGGGCATGTTTGGAACTTACGCGTGGGCAGGTTCAGCCCGGGAAGACTCGGTCGCGCGCCTGCAATCGTCCGTCGAAGTTCTGCACGCCATCATGGCGACTCCGGACAAAGGTATCCCGGAAGAGGTATTGAGCAATGCCAAGTGCATTCTCGTAGTGCCCAACCTGATCAAAGGTGGCTTCATCTTTGGCGGCAAACACGGACGCGGCGTGGCCACGTGCCGTACAGCGGAAGGCTGGAGCGCGCCCGCATTCGTTTCGGTGGGCGGCGGAAGTTGGGGTTTGCAGATCGGCGTCGAAGACGTGGACCTGGTCATGCTGGTCATGAACGACCAGGGATTCCAGCATCTGCTCTCCAGCAAGTTTGAACTTACCGGGGAAGGATCGGTTGCCGCAGGTCCAGTCGGCCGTCACGCATCCGCAGGAACTGACTGGAAGATGAACACGGAAATGCTGACCTACTCGCGCACCCATGGTGTGTTCGCAGGCCTGACCTTGGAAGGCGCGGTAGTGGAGCAGGACAACGACTCGACTCGCGCCATTTACGGCAAGCACATGATGTTCCGCAACATCCTTTCGGGTAAAGCGACCACCCCGAGAAGCGCGGATGAGTTTATCAAGGCAGTGTCCGACGCCGGCCAAAAGGCGCGGATTGCCGAAGCGAAAGAAGATAACAAGTAATTTGCATCAGGAAGTCAGCCAGTCGGATGTTGTGGCCGACCGGAACGGGTACGCCGTTCCGGTCCGCGCCACAGGAAGCTCTCGATGACACGGCTCTCGTTCTGAAGGGCGGACAAATATGAAAGATAGTCTACGGAGATGTCTTTTGGCACAAGTAGCCTGCCTCGGTCTTTGGCCGCTTTTGGCGTTTGCGCAGTCGTCCGATTTTGCGCAGAACCTGGAGGCCTGCAAGGCAAGTCGTGAAAACTGCGATCGCTCCAGGTTAAGCCAGGCAGAACTGGCGGACGTGGCGCTCGCACTCCACGGGCGCAACGTTGCGAATTGCAGGAACGGCTACGATTCCTGTGACCGCTCGCAACTCACCGCACCGGAAACGATTGCACTGGCGGTGGCCGATCATCAACGCAATGTCTCCGCCTGCGACGACGGCATGCAGTCCTGTGACCGGTCCAAACTGACGCAGTCCGAAGCGCGTGATTCGTCCACCGCGGACCGTCAGCGTAACCTCGCCGGTTGCAAGGACGGCGTGGGCGATTGTGACCGCTCAAAATTGAGTGCATCGGAAACGGGCGCAGTGGACGCAGCCAGGCGTCAGCTCAACGTCTCCGACTGCAAGAATGGCACTGGGATCTGCGATCATTCCCAGCTGACTCCCGCGCAAACAAGGGACGTGACTGCAGCAGAACACCAGCGCAATGCGCAGAATTGTGAGAACGGCTGGGACGCGTGCGACCCCTCCAAACTCACCCCGTCGGAAGCGGGACAAACAGCCTCCTTAGAGCGCCAGCGCAACCTCGCCGCTTGTAAGGATGGCCAGGAGACCTGTGACTACGCAAAGTTGACTGCCCCCGAAGCCAGGATGCTGGCCGACGCCGAGCACAAACGTAATTTCACAGCTTGTCTGAACGGGTACGGCTATTGCGATCGCGCTCGTCTCACGGCGGAGGAGACTCATTCTCTCCAACTGAAAGGCCGTTGACCCCTGCAGCGCACAAAATCTCTTAAACAGTGAAACTATGATTCAACGACAGTGTCCAGAGTGTAGTAGCGAACTGGTGCGAACCAGGCGTCCCGACCGTCAGCCTGTGCCAGGAATCGTGACGGGCCCGGCTCCGTGTTGGCGGTGCAGCGTGTGCGGACGAGGGTTTACCACGGAGCAGATCCGTGAAAGCAAACGGGCCAGGTCCGCCTTTATCGAGCAGGCATAGGCTCGCCCGGCAGGCTGGCACACCGATTGGAGCGGTGGGCGAAAACACGCCGCCTTCGGGGGAGATAAATCTCCTGCCGGTTGCGGGTTTTCGGGGTATACTTCCGGGCGACAGATTGGGCCCGGCCCGCTTGGGAACAGTGACCGGGATCGCAAGCGTGAGGTCAAAATTCACATGAACTGGAAAAGCAAGCTGGTTCTTGGAGTGCTCACCGCTCTCGCCATGATGCTATTGACGTACGCGCTGCCCAGGGGTGGGGCGATGCGGGACGCGGCTGTAGTGCAGTTTCCCGTCACGGTTGGAGTATGGGCGATTTTTGTTTTGCTGTTCGTGAAACTGAAGTAGGCTGCGTCCCCAGTCTGGGCGACCGTGGTGCCGATCATCGCGACAAATCACAAGTCCTAGAGCCCGCTGGGACGCGTACTGCCATGCCGAGGCATCCTGTTGTCAAGATAGGAATGTATCCCTGCATTCCCCCACCCGGTTCGGAAGTTTGCGGAGTTCTTGCGAACGACCGAGGCTCTCCGAGCCAGATCTACGTTGGACCCTGAGCCGACTCTATGAGAGGATTTTCTTCAGGATTGACTCGTAGTTAGGATCCATGCCACCCACATCTCCCAGAAAATCTGTGTGCGTCCCGTTAATGGGCCGACTGCTCGTGCTCGCCGCGCTTGGCACGATTCGGCTGCAAAATTATGGAATAGCGCAGAATCAACCTGAAGGCGGGGCGGCGCAGGCGCAGCAGAACGGCATGAGCACGGGTATCGCTCATGCGCCGGTGAAGGATGCGATGTCCCGTCCCATCACGGCGGGCGGGTTCGTCGATGGCGCGCCCGTGGTCTTTGCCGACATCACGCATGCCGCCGGGCTGGATAAGTTTCATCACAAGTCCGGCTCTCCCGAAAAAACCACGATTCTGGAAACGCCTGGCTCCGGCGTCGCCCTGCTCGATTATGACAACGATGGCTGGCTCGACATCTATCTCCTGAATGGATCGACGTTTCCCGCCTTGAAGGGTAAGGAAGCGCCGCCGCGCGCCATGCTGCTGCACAACAATCACGACGGCACTTTCACTGACGTCACCGATAAAGCTGGCGTGGCCAACGAACGGTGGGGCTTTGGCGTTGCCGTCGGCGACTATGACAACGATGGCTGGCCCGACATCTACGTTTCCAACTTCGGCAAAAACCGCCTCTACCACAACAATCACGACGGCACTTTCACGGATGTCGGGGAAAAGGCTGGCGTGACGTTGGGTGGATGGTCGACGGGCGCAACCTGGGGCGATTACGACCACGATGGGTTGCTGGATCTGTTCGTGCCGGGCTACGTGAAATTCGATCCGGACAATCCGCCCATCGCCGGCAAGGGCGGCCTGCCGCCGGGTTTTTGCCAGTTTCGCGGAATTGACGTGATGTGCGGTCCGCGTGGGCTTCCGGGCGAGGGCGATCATTTATTCCATAACAATGGCAATGGGACGTTTACCGACGTCAGCGTCAAGGCGGGTGTTTCCGATCCTCGCGGCTATTACGGGCTGGCTTCCGTGTTTGTCGACGTCGATGACGACGGTTGGCTGGACCTGCTGGTCGCGAATGATTCCGTGCCCAAGTATCTTTATCGCAATAAGCACGATGGCACGTTCGAAGATGTTAGTTATCTCTCCGGATTTGCGTTGAATGATGAGGGGCGCGAGCAGGCGTCGATGGGAATTGCCGTGGGAGACTACAACCGCGACGGGAAGGTTGATTTCTATGTTACGAACTTCTCCGACGACTACAACACGCTTTACCGCAATGACGGCGAGGCGAGTTTTACCGATGTAAGCTTTGGCGCAGGTATTGCCAATGTGACCATTCCTTTTCTCGGCTGGGGGACTGGCTTTCTCGACTATGACAATGACGGCCTGCTCGACATTTTTGTGGCGAACGGGCACGTGTATCCGGGCGTAGATAAACAGGATTGGGGCACGACCTGGGGGCAGCGGCCGCTCTTGTTCCGCAATCTGAATGGAACGAAGTTTGAGGAAGTTCCGCCCGCAACGGGTAGCGGGTTGGCGGATGTCGTCTCGGCGCGCGGCGCGGCGTTTGGCGACCTGTTCAACGACGGCCACATCGATGCCGTGCTCAATGTGATGGATTCGACGCCGCTGTTGTTGCGCAACGTGGTCAAGAACGGGAACCACTGGCTGACGCTGAAATTGGTGGGCGGGCCGAAAAGCCCTCGCGATGCGATCGGGTCGACGGTGTTTGTCACCGCCGGGGGCTTCCGCCAGCGCGGCGACGTTTTCAGCGGCGGCAGCTATGCTTCCAGTTCGGACCAGCGCTTGCACTTTGGGCTTGGCGCCGCGGAAAAAGTGGACAAAGTCGAAATCCATTGGCCAAGCGGGGCGAAGGAAGAAGTCCGTGTCCCGTTCGTGGACAGGATCCTCCCCGTGGTCGAAGGCAAAGGAATCGTCGAGCCGTGAAAGAGCAAATAGAGGCCCGGCCGACTTTTTCTCGTCGAATGGTCCGTATTCTTCTACTCGCCATGGCGCTGCCTCTTGCCGCGCAGAAGCATGCCACGCCGGCAGCGTCCGGGCCACCCGGCGCATTCGTGGACATCACAGCGCGGCTCGGGGTGAACTTTCAATATCGTGCCTCGCACACCTCCAAAAAGTATCTGCCGGAAACCATGGGTGCCGGCGTCGCGGTATTCGACTACGACAACGATGGACGCCTGGACCTCTTCTTCGTAAACGGCGCGCCGCTGGCCGATCCCACTCCCAAAGGATCGATTCCCCAGAAATCCGGCCCGGAATATTGGAACCGTCTCTACCATCAGAAGCCCGACGGCACGTTCGAAGACGTCACGGAAAAGGCCGGTTTGCAAGGTGCCGGGTATGGTATGGGCGTTGCCGTCGGCGATTACGACAACGACGGGTTTGAAGATCTCTACGTGACCGCCTATGGCGGCAATAAGCTCTATCACAACAATGGCGATGGTACTTTCACGGATGTAACGCAGAAAGCTGGCGTCGGTGGCAGTGGGTGGTCGACCAGCGCAGCGTGGGTCGATCTGGACAATGACGGGTACCTTGATCTGATCGTCCTGCGTTATTTGGATTGGGACTTCGACGATATCTGGTGCGGAGAGCACAAGGAGGGCTACCGCGCCTATTGCCATCCGGACTACTTCAAGCCAATTGCGCCGCTCGTCTATCACAACAACCGCGACGGAACGTTTACGGAGGTTTCCCAGAAGATAGGCCTTGCCAAGCCCGGGAAGGGCCTGGGACTGGCCATTGCCGACTATGACCGCGATGGGCACATCGATTTCTTCGTCGCCAACGACTCGATGCCGGAATTTCTCTACCACAATAAAGGAGATGGCACCTTTGAAGATGTTGGCTTGGTCGCCGAGGTTGCCGTCGACATCGACGGTCGAACCTACGCGGGCATGGGCGTCGACTTAGCGGACTACAACAACGACGGCTGGCCCGACATCGTGGTCACCGACCTCGCCAACCAGCGCTACGCTCTCTACCAGAACAACGGCGACGGATCTTTCACCTACTCCAGCCTCATCGCCGGAGTAGGCCAGATGACGCTCGCCCACTCGGGCTGGGGAGTTCGCTTCTTCGACTACGATAACGACGGCTGGAAGGATATTCTCATCGCGCAAGGCCACGATCTCGATACCATTGAACTCAACTACCCCAATCTGCGGTACCGTGAACCCATGCTGCTGGCCCGCAACACGGGACACGGATTCACGGACGTTTCCGCGCTGTCAGGATTTACTCAGGCCTGGGTTTCGCGCGGACTGGCGCTGGGCGACCTCGACAACGACGGCCGCATTGACGCGGTTGTAACCACCAATGACGGCCCGGTTCACATCCTCCACAATGAAACTGCAACGCAGAACCACTGGCTTCTGCTCAAACTGGTCGGGCACAAGAGCAACCGCGATGCCATCGGCGCCGAGGTCACCCTCGTGACGGCGGCTGGTTCGCAATATGCCACGGTCTCCACCGCCAGCAGCTATCTCTCGGCCAGCGACAAGCGTATACACTTCGGCTTGGGCAAGGAAAACACTGCGCAGAAAATCGAAATTCGCTGGCCCAGCGGGATCCGGCAAACCCTGAAGGACATTCGTGCAGATCAGGTTCTGCCGATCGATGAACCCGAATCCGCACCCTCCCGACCATGAATGCGCGCAAAGGCAACCCGCGGGTTCTCTTGGGTCTGGCCGTGGCGTGGTTCTTTTTCGGCTCCGGGAGTTTCGCGCAATCCGGCGCAGACTTTGATCGCGGCATGGCTGAATTTCGTGCCGGCAATTACTCCTCGGCCGCCAAGCTTTTTGCCAGCGCTGAAACCGCCTCGCCGGGTACCACCGACGCTCTGCTGTATCAAGCCAAGTCCTTGGTTCACCTGCCGGATTTTCCGGGCGCGGAGAAGGCGCTCCGCAGCTACCTGTCGTCTCACGCAAATTCCTCGGACGCCTTGTACCTCCTCGGTTTCGTGCTCAACCGGCAAAACCGTCCGGCGGAATCTCTCGAGACCTACACGAAAGCCGCCGCGATCACCCGGCCCAACGCGGATGATCTCAAAATCGTTGGTCTCGACTACGTCCTGCTGGACGACTATGCGGATGCCACCAAATGGCTGGAAAGGGCGGTCGCGTTCGACGCCAAGAATGCCGATGCCTGGTACTACCTGGGCCGCGCCTACTACACCAAGTCCCGCCTGATCGAGGCGCGGAAAGCGTTTCAGGCAGTTCTCAACCTCGATCCACACGACGCGAGGGCCGAAAATAATCTGGGATTGATCCTTGAATCGGACGCCCAACCCGACGCGGCCATCGATGCGTATCACAAAGCGATCGCGTGGCAGGAGCAGAACCCCCATCCGAGCGAGCAGCCTTACGTGAATCTCGGCAATCTTCTGATAGAACAAGGACGCGCCGAGGAGGCGATCGCGCCGCTGGAAAAGGCGGTCGCACTGGCGCCCAACAATGCGTTCTGCCGGCTGAAACTCGGTGTGTACTACCACAAAGTCGGCCAACTGGAACCTGCACGACGCGAACTAGAGCGAGCAACGCAGCTTGATCCGGAGAACGCCGCCGCTCACTATCAGTTGGGCAGGTTGTATGCGGAGATTCACGCGCTGGACAAGGCTAGGGCCGAGTTCGAACGCACTGCCGAACTCAAAAGCCGTGCAGCCAGCCCGAAGCCCACTTCTCCCAATCCTTGACGATGAGGCATGCCGTTACCGCGGGTCTTGCGAATCGGGCGGCGAGCCGGGTGGGTTGTCATCTCCCTGCAAGACGGACCTCTTCATCCGTTCTCGCGATTTGTCTGCCTCTTCGTCTTTCAACTTTTGGAACGTGGCCATGGCGTTTCGGGCCTCATCCATGCGGTGCTGGCGGCGATAAATTGTCCCGAGCTGATACCAGGCCTGCTCGACCACTTCCGGGCTTGTATCGCTTTTGACAGCACGTTCGAAGTGGCCCGCCGCGGCAGCCTCGTTGCCAAGCAGCATCTCGGCCCGCCCCAAGTTATAGTCCAGGTGCACCAGATCGGGTTTCTCCCGCTGCGCCGCCTCAATCAATTCTTTGCCTTTGGCTCCATCGCCTTTCTCGACTTCGATTGCGCCCAGCTTGTAGGTCGCCAGTACGTTATGGGGATCGATCTCAAGTTCCTTTTGAAACGCTGCTTCGGCCTCCGGTATCTTGTTCGCATTGCGATACTCCGACCCCAGTTCTTCATGCAGCCCCGGCTGTGTAGGCGCAAGTTTGATGGCGGCTTCATACTCCGCGATCGCGTCCACATGGCGATCAGCCTCTGCATTGGCTTGGGCCAACACGCGGTGCACGCGCCAGGAGTGCGGATCGATTTTGAACATCTCGGCGTAGCTATTCTTCGACACAAGCAGGTGGGCTCGCCCTCGGTGATACAGAATGTCTTGGTCGTCCGGCTTGAGCTTGGCAGCTTTGTCGAGTGCCTCGGCTGCTTCTTCGGCACGGTTTTGCGCTAGACGCACCACTCCCAGCCACATCCAGGCACTCGCATCCTTGGGATAAGCGGCTGTTTCCTTTTGCACGGCTGATGCGGATTTATCTAACTGATTGAGACGGAATTCTGTGATTCCAAGAAAGAGGTTTGCCCCACGAAGGCGAGGCTGCAGCGCCAGAGCCCTTTGAAAGCTCGGTATGGCTTCGTCGAATCTGCCCTGCTCCTGGCGAACCAGTCCAAGATTGAAATGGGCTTCAGCGAACATAGGCGCCAGCTTGACTACCGACGCAAAGCCAGAGCCAGCTTCGTCCAGCCTGGCTTCGCGCATGGCTTGCGTGGCCCGCGCAAACTCGGCAGTAACGTCTGGTGACTGTGCCTGGACAACACCAGTCGCCCCGAGAAGTATGAGGCAAAGCAATGCTTGTCCGGCGGCCTGCCAGCACGGGCCAATGCACTCCCTGAGCTTTGCACCGTTCGCAAAGAGACTCTTCATCGCGCGCACCACGACATTTTATACCGGTCAGAGGAATGAAAATGCTCGGCAAATGCTAAAGGCCGGACTCGTCGTCCGGCCTTTGGGTATTCCTTGCGCACCCGCCCCTCAGAACTCGTAGCGCAAAGTGGCTTGTAGGGTTCTCGGCGCATTTATTACGCCGTGGCCGCCCCCTCCCGGGACTCCGAAAAAGGGATCACCCGGGTTCCCGTCGATTGCGCCGAAGACGTGCCGGTTGAACGCGTTGGGGATGTCCAGCTTGAACATGATCGCCTGGCCCTCCCGGATGGTGGTTCGCTTGATAATCGAAAAGTCCTCGTTCCGGTACCACGGGCTCCGCCACCACGACACAACCGTTGGCAGATTTCCGAAAATATACCCGCCACCAAACGGCACCGAGGTATTGCTCGGATCTTCAAATGCAGAACAATTTACTAGAACTGGGCCAGTCGCCGAGGCGGGCCGCTGGAATATTCCGTTAGCGTTTTCTACGCACCCGCTGTCCCAGTTACTATTTAGGGCGGGTGTCCAGTGCCCAGGATTCGCGGGGAACGGAGAGCCAATCAGGCTATACCGGTAATTTCCCGTGCTGAAAGGGTTTGCCGCCGCATATTCATTGATGACCGTAGGCGAACCAGTCTGGTAGCGCTGGATTCCACTTACTTGCCACCCCCCCAACACCTTGCTGGCGACGCCGTGGGTCAGGTATTTCTTTCCCGGACCTACCGGAAGTTCATACAAGTAGCTGAGCACGAAGGTGTGCGGGATGTCTTGATAGCTGACTGCCTTCTCACCCTTCAGGTTGTAGGGGTTTTGAGCTCCGAATACGTTTGAGTTAAAACCGGTCTCGGTGGAGAACGCCGTGTCCGCATCCGTGAGGGTCTTAGAGAATGTGTAGGCGGCCAACAGGTTCAGCCCGTTATGAAAACGGCGCTCCAGCTTGGCCTGCAGTGCGTTGTAAGTGGACTGGCCGAGATTCTCCAGACAGCAGCTGGTAGTGATGGCTCCGTATTGTGGGAAAGGCCGCAACAATTGGCCGATCTTATCGTTGCCGCTGGGGCCCCAGCCCGGCACGAACCAGGAGGGCACCGTAATTCCAAGCTGAGAGAGAATCGCCGGCCCGTTTTTACCGTCGGAGCCGTCGACAAGATATTGCAGAGCGTTGCCCAGGTAGTTGTATTGAGGATTCGGAGTGTTTGTCTGGGCTAGATTCGAAAGCAAGCGGGTAGCGTGTTGCCCGACGTAGCCGATGCTGAGGATCAGATCTTGGGTAATCTGGTGCTGGAACTCGAGATCCCAATTCTGAACCATGCCGGGCTTCCCATACTCCGGAGCCACATAATCAACACCATTCTGGGTAAAGGTGTTCAAAGTTGGGTCCTTAAGGTTGCTGGGAGGTGTATAAGCGGGGAACCCGGCGTCCAAATTCTGCACTGGGGTAAAGTTATCCGAATTCCTGAAGTTTGGATTCGCCGTGCTCCCACTGGTGAGCGCACCTCCGAAGTCGGAGTAGACCAGCGCGGCGTAGTAGATGCTATATCCGCCTCGAATCACCGTGTTCGGCATAAAGTCCGGCGCATAAGCGAATCCAATTCGTGGGCCAAAGTCTTTGAAGTACGTATTAGCCCCAGTTTTACTCTTGCCATAGACAAAGGCACCCAACTGTCCCGGAGTGGCTGAATTCGTAGCCGTGGGCGAGAACACCGACTGCGCGCCCGTAGCCTCGTGGCGCGGAGTATCCACATCCCAGCGCAGCCCGAGATTCAGCGTGAGGTTGTGGCCGGCCTTGAAGTCATCCTGCACGTAGGTGGCGTAGTAGTTCTGGTTCCACCGCGGGTAATGGGAAAACACCGTCAGTTGCTCCTGATCAGGTTGGCCGAGCAGGAAACTGGCAAATGGATCGCCGGTTTGACTCGCTCCGGGTTGCTGGGTCGGAGGCGCGAAGGATGTCTCGTTGTTTGAAAAGTTGTACTGAGGGGAAGTTTGCGACTGCGAAAGAATGGAATACTGGTAAGTCCGCCACTCGAAACCAAACCGCAAAGAGTGGCGTCCTTTCGTCCAGGAGATGCTGTCGGCAACGACCAGGGAGTTAGGAACTTGAACGCTGAAGTTTTGCGTACTGAACTGCGAGTAGCCGATTCCGTAAGGCGACCCGGCAAACTGGAATTCCGGAAACACTTGTCCGCTGGCGCCCGAGATACCCAGAGCCTTGTCCCAATCGGTCCCGTTTACACTGGGTGCCACACTGGCCGTGTAGACGCGATTCAATCCAATCGTAAAATGGTTCAGCACTGCGGGACTGGCAAGATAGTCCCACCCAAAGCGAAGGTAATGGGTGAAGTAGTAATTGTAGTAGTCGCCCGGTGTGAGAGGCGCGGGAAGATCGAAGTTGTTGCCATTCAGGTAATTCTGCTCGCGGCTGCTGTAGGAGAAGAACAGCTTATTCTTGTCCGTCAGGTTCTCATCGATCCGGAAACTCGTCTCCGTGGTCACTACGTGGTCCAAAGAGGTCGCGTTTTGATAGTTGTTGATCAGCCCACCGACGCCGTTGGCGGGAGTGCCGGTCAGGTTGGTACCGGGGAGGTAGCCTAGAACCTTTTGCGCCACCCCGCTCATATTGGTGATCTTGTTGCCGGCAAAAGGCAGGCGGCAGGTTTGCCCACCGACAACTTGCGTAGTTGAAGGGTCAAAGATCTGACCCGTTAGGACTTGCGTCCCGGTGCAAGGGTTGATGACCGGCACCTGCGTATTGCCAACCAGCACTGTCGCCGGCGGTCCCAGGAGCGCTGAGAAATCGCCACCTCTTTCGGCGGCCGTGGGCAAGGTGAGGATGTCGTTGTTTAAGCCGCGGCGATTCCGGTACTGTTCCCACGCAAAGAAAAAGAAAGTCTTGTCGTGACCATTGTAGAGGTGAGGGATCCGGACCGGCCCGCCCAGCGATCCACCAAAATCGTTCTGCCGGTCCCGCGGCTTCGGGTTCAGAGGGGTGCAGGGTATGGTTGTATTGTTGCATCCCGAGGCTTGGTTGGTCTGAACTATCTGCGCATTTGCGAAATCCGTGTTCCACGGAAACGCGTCCAGAGCCTCGTTGCGGAACAACTCGAAGATCGACCCGTGATAACGGTTGCTTCCAGACTTCGTGGTGAAGCTTTCGATGCCGCCGGAAGTGCGGCCAAATTGTGCCGAAGGGGTTGAGGTCGTGACTTTGAACTCGGTTAGCGCCTCAACCGTCGGAGCCGTCTGGTCAAATGCCGCGCCGGAATCGGAGCGAACCACGCTGACGCCATCGAGAAGAATCTCGGTTCCGAAGTTCTGCCCTCCCGATAACTTCGATTCGTAGATTCCAGCGTTGGAGTGGTCGCTGTTGGTGCCTGGGCCGGTGGTTCCCGGCGTCAGGAACACAAACGTTTCTGGAGAGCGCACAAAGCTTTGCCCGGTCGCATTCAACGCTAGGGGCAACTCCTCAATCTGCTTGGTGCCCACCACCGTGCCTATATCCGAGCTCTCCGTCTGCAACGTGGGAGCATCCGCCAGGACCGTCACTTCTTCTTTCACATCTCCGGGTTGGAGGGTGATATTCAGGGCTGCGGTCGTATTGATCTGGACCAAGACGCCCTTTTGCAGTGACATCTTGAAACCATTGGCTTCGGCCGTAATGTCATAGCGGCCGATGGCGATGTCGGAGATGCGGTAGTTCCCCTCGGGTGACGATACTGTCTTGTAGACGCTACCGGTGTCGGCGCCTTTGACCGTCACTGCGGCTCCGCCCACGGCGGCGCCGCTGGTGTCCACGACCGAGCCCGCGAGGGTGCCCCGGTCCGACTGCGCAACCGCCGTGCTGATCATCAGCAAGCTCAGAATCAGCAAACTCAGAATCGCAACGGCCACCCCTACCGGCTGCTTGTTACCCATACCCGCCCCTCCTGAGAGATCCCCGGTTCCGCCAAAACTGTTGTAGAGCCGCGCTGGGTAATTCCCCAGCGGCCCCGAGCCCCACTAATACAAAACAACTAGTATGGCGTTGTCAAGAGAAAAACCGCTTTTGTGCCTCGCTAAAGCGCTTCAGTAAACACGAATGGGACGCCCATCTCCATTGCGTTGGACTGCCTCTCGAGCTCCTGATCCTGCGCACGGAACCCGGTGAATCCTCTGACGTGTGCCGGCCCCGCAGTCTGATGGAAGCTACCGAAACGTTTTAGTGAAGGAATTGGAAAGGTGTTATGCTGTGCCGCGCATGCCAGGAAAAGGTCGTCGTCCCAAGTCGGCGCGGCGAATCCGCAAGCCGGAAAAGCCCGCAAGTCTGCGCTCCCTGGCGGAATATCTGGGCTTGTCTCCGGCCACCGTTTCTGTGGTGATGAACGACTCTCCGGCAGCCAAGGCGATTCCTCAGCGCACCAAGGACCGCGTGCAGCACGCGGCTCGCGAACTGCAATACCGGCCGAACTTTTTCGCCCGCTCCCTCAGCCTGAAGCGCGGCTTCACGGTGGGCGTAATCCTGCCCGAGATGAGCGAAGGCTATGCTTCTCTGGTGATGAGTGGGATCGACGACTATCTGCTGCGCGAAGGTTATTTCTATTTCGTGGCCAGCCACCGCAACAAACCCGACCTGATTCAGGAATATCCGCAGATGCTGATCGAGCGCTCAGTGGAGGGCCTGATTTTTCTCAACACCCCGGTCACCCGTCCGTTATCGGTTCCGGCTGTGTCGATTTCGGGGCACGAGAAGGTAAAGGGCGTCACCGAGGTCGTTATGGACAACGATAAGGCGACCTGGCTGGCGCTGGAACATCTGGTCCGGCTCGGACATCGCCAGATCGCTTTCTTCAAAGGCCAGCCGGGAAGCGCCGACACTGAGCACCGCTGGGCCGGAATCTGCCGGGCAGCTTCGAAGCTGGGAATCGAGATTCGTCCCGAACTCACCGTGCAGTTGCAGGGGTATTCGCATCAGCCCGAGCCCTCCGTCCCGGAAGAAGGCTACGTTTATGCCCAGCGTCTGCTAGCCGGTCGCAGACGATTTACGGCCCTGTTCGCGTTCAACGATGTGTCGGCGATTGGGGCTATTCGGGCCTTCCGCGACGCTGGGTTGCGAGTGCCCGAAGATGTGTCCGTCGTTGGATTCGATGATGTGCAAGCCGCTGCCTATCTCACCCCGCGGCTCACCACCGTCCGCCAGCCTCTGCGGCAGATGGGAGAACTGGCGGCCATGCACCTGCTGCAAAGGATCACGTCAAACGGCTCCGGCAGTTTTCCCAGTGAGATCTTCGTTGAACCTGAACTGGTTGTTCGGGAATCCACCTACGCACCGCGCCAATGGAGCAAGCAGAAGGCGTCGAAACAGCGGGAGGACCCGCTTGCGGCTTCGCCCGGCAGAGTGAGGAAAAGCTGACCGTCAGGAGGCAGCGGCCCAAATGTGTCCGCTCATAGTCGCTACCCGCGGGATTGGACGAAGTTCACTCAAGCTTGAGTCGACCTCGCCGATCTTCTTGATGATTTACGCGGTTGGCGGCTTGGTAATGGCTCCCTGGGACGCGGAGGAAACCAGCGCGGCATATTTGGCAAACACGCCAGTGGGATAACGCGGTCGAGGCGGCTTCCACTCCTTCATGCGCTGGCGGAGGGCTTCGTCGGGGACTTCCACCTCCAGCACGCGTTGGCGCACGTCAAAACGAATTATGTCTCCGTCGCGGACAGCGGCGATGGGTCCGCCCAGCGCGGCTTCCGGCGAGACGTGGCCGGCCATCAGTCCGTGCGTCGCCCCGCTGAAACGGCCGTCGGTCAACAACGCAACCGATTGACCCAATCCCTCGCCTACAATCGCGCCCGTGACGCTCAGCATCTCCCGCATTCCAGGACCGCCTTTGGGACCTTCGTTGCGGATGACGACGACGTCGCCCGCCTGAATCTTCTTGCTCGTGACGGCGGCCATCGCTTCTTCTTCGGATTCAAAAACGCGCGCCGGCCCGCGATGCTCCAGCCGCTCATGCCCGCTGATCTTGGCCACGCACCCTTCCGGAGCGATATTGCCTTTCAGGATCACCAGCCCTCCGGTTTGTTTCAGCGGCTTCTCCAGGGGAGCAATCACTTCCTGCCCGGGCGTTTCCATCGCACTTTCGCTTTCAGCCTGGATCGAGAGCCCGGTGACCGTGGTGGCCGCGGGATGCAGGTGATGGCCGCGCAGCAATCGTCTCATCAATAAACGGACACCGCCGGCGCGATGCATGTCGGCAGCGACAAAACGGCCGGAAGGCTTGAGATCGGCGAGCAGGGGAGTCCGCTCGCTGACCACTTGAAAGTCGTCAATCTCCAAGTCCACTCCAGCTTCGCGGGCGATGGCGAGCAGGTGCAGCACCGCGTTGGTCGAGCCGCCAGTCGCGGCCACGGAAGCAATTGCGTTCTCGAAAGCCTGGCGCGTGAGAATGTCTTTCGGGCGGATTCCCTTGTGCAGCAGGTGCAAAACCACCTTGCCGCAGTCGAAGGCCACTTGATCTTTTTGCGGGTCCATGGCCGGCACGCTGTTGAAGCCCACGGGCGACAGCCCGATCATCTCCATGACGGTCGACATCGTGTTAGCGGTGTACTGACCTCCGCAGGCGCCTGCACCTGGGCACGCCACGTTCTCCAATTCATGCAGTTCCTGGTCGGTGATTTTTCCCGCAGCATTGGCGCCCACCGCTTCGAACACATCCTGAATCGTGACGTCCTTCCCGCGATAGCTGCCCGGCGCGATCGTGCCGCCATAAAGCACCATCCCCGGAAGATTCATCCGCGCCAGCGCCATCGCGGCAGCGGGAATGGTCTTGTCGCAGCCCACAATGCACACGGCTGCATCAAACATCTGTCCGCGGCAGACCAGTTCGATGGAATCGGCGATCAACTCGCGGCTCACCAGGGAGGCGCGCATGCCTTCCGTGCCCATGGTTTCGCCGTCGGAAATCGCGATGGTGTTGAACTCCATGGGCGTGCCGCCGGCGGCGCGGATGCCTTCTTTCACCTTGGCCGAGAGGCGCCGCAAGTGAAAGTTGCAGGGCATGGTTTCAATCCAGGTGTTGGCCACGCCGATCAGGGGGCGGCTGAGATCGGCATCGTTGAAGCCGATCGCTTTGAACATGGAGCGTGCCGGCGCACGGTCGCGCCCGTCGGTGATGCCGCGGCTGCGATGTTTGAGGTCCATGGTGAAAGACTACAACATAAGGTTGGGATTCAGTCAGGGTTCCAAGTTGACGACTACGGACGCCAGGGAGGTCCTGGCGGGTTCACGACCCTCGTGTAACTTCGTGTCCTTCGTGGTTGATGAATTTTCGTGCCCATCCCGCTGAAAAAACGGGGAACCTGCATTCGAAGGCAGCGCCTGGTCACCTCTCGCCTGCAGATTCCCCAAGCTCGCATGACGTGTGCCCGGAGATCGTCATGCTCCCCCTCTAACAAACCAAACTGATCTTATGCCAACGCGGACTGCGCGGGCACACCCGCCGAGGCCGGCGGATGCGGCGACGCCCACGATCTCTGGTCGCCGTGCTCGCGCGTGAGGCCGGTCGAGCGCACGTCGATCACATCCGCGATCGCATACCACTCCCGGCAGAGCTGCCCCGTCTGCTTGGACGTGACCTCCATTTGCAGTGTGGCGTGGTAATCCTGCTCGGTTGCCCCCGCCTGCACCGAAGTCAGATCGAGCCCGCGACGCGAAGCCGCGTTCAGGATGCGCATCAACGTCCCTTGCGTGTTGCGATAGCGAATGTGAAAAGCTTGCATGTTCGTTCCCCTTGTGAACGGTTCTTGTTTCCTCATTCTTCCTCGAACACCATCTCCGAAAGCGCCGCCCCCGCGGGCACCATGGGAAAAACATTAGCCTCGGGATGGCAATCGAATACCAGCAACTCCGGCTGCGGCGAGCGCAGAAATTTCTCGATGAGATTCCCCGTCTCGGATGCCACCGGATCCTCCACCATCGTGTTCTCATTCAGATGCCAGCCGTGAATCTTGTAGGCCTTGGCGATCTCGACAAAATCTGGATTGTCGCTCAGGTCCGTCTCCGCATAGTTGCGCTGATAAAAAAGCTGCTGCCACTGCCGGACCATGCCCAGATATTTGTTGTCGACGATGACCATCTTGATCGGCAACCCGAGACGGTGAACCGTGGCCAGTTCCTGGATGTTCATCTGAAATCCGCCATCGCCCGAGACGCAGAGCACGCAGGCTTCGGGCTTGGCCAACTGCACACCGACAGCGGCTGGCAGAGCGAAGCCCATCGCTCCCAGCCCGCCCGAGGTGATGAAGCCGCGCGGAGAATTCGAGCGGTAACGCTGCGCCGCCCACATTTGGTGCTGGCCCACGTCGGCGATCACCACGCTGTCCTGCGGCAGGCGGCTGAAAAGTTCGTCCAGAAACCGCATAGTCGGCTGCGCCAGCCCGCGCGGATCACTTTCCCTGCGCTCCGCCCCGCATGCGACCGCGCGCCATTCACTCCAATCCGAAAACTGGGTTCCCCATGTCTCGCCGGTTTTGCGAGACGCCTGCCCTGAGCTTGTCGAATGGATGGGGATTTTTCTCAACTCCGCATGGAATGCCGGAATGGTTTCCGCCAGGTCCCCAATTACCGGCAGATCGCAAGGACGCACGCGGTCGAGCTGCGCCGGATCAATTTCGAAATGCACGATCCTCGCATGCGGCGCAAAGCGCCCGGGATCGCCGGTCACTCGATCATCCAGCCGCGCTCCGAAAACCAACAGCATGTCGGTCTCGTGCAGCGCCATGTTGGCTGCCCGCGTGCCGTGCATGCCCACCATGCCCAGGTAATAAGGAGATTCTTGTGCCACCGCGCCCAATCCATGCACGGTCGCAAACGTTGGAATATTCAAGTAATCCAGCAGCTGCCGCAACTCCGAAACCGCTCCCGAAAGTTTCGCTCCGGCGCCTACCAGCGCAACCGGTCGTTGCGACTGCTGCAGCAAAGCAACAACTGTGTCGGTAAAGCCGCCGTCGGCTTTCGCGTCCGCGGGGCGAGCGTGCGGCGTAAATTTCGCCGCGCCTGAGAACTCACGCGTGGCTTTCAGAATGTCCGTGGGAATGTCGATCACCACCGGCCCCGGACGTCCGCTGCGCGCCCAGTGAAAGCCCTCGGCGATCACGGCAGGCAATTCGTCCAGCGTGCGCACCAGCCGGCTCCACTTGGTCAGCGACAAGGTCACGCCGAAGACGTCCGTTTCCTGAAATGCATCGGTTCCGATCAGCGGGCTCCGCACCTGCCCCGTAATGCAGACCAGGGGAACGGAATCCATCTTCGCGTCCGCGATGCCGGTCACCAGATTCGTCGCGCCGGGGCCGCTCGTGGCGATGGCTACGCCCACTTTGCCGGTGACCCGCGCGTAGCCTTCGGCGGCGAACACCGCGCCCTGCTCATGCCTTGTCAAAACGTGCCGCATGCCGCTGCCCTCCAGCGCGTCGTACAGCGGCATGATCGCGCCTCCGGGATAGCCGAATACCAGATCGACTCCCTCGGCGCGCAGGCACTGCAGAACGATTTCGGCCCCTCTAAGCATTCCGTGAATAACTCCCGTTACCCCCAAAACTGGTCATCCTGAGCGAAGTTGCCGTCCGCGATAGCGGGCGGCAACGCAGTCGAAGGATCCCTACCCGCTGAGCGGCGCTTTTGGCCCAGCAAGGAGTTCCTGCCACCGCCCTACGCGTTCACCACTGCCGAAGCCTCTTCCGACTCTTTCGCCTTAGCCACTCCAGTAGCCTGAGCCGTCTTCGGCAGCCAGCTCATCATGCCGCGCAACTCCGCGCCCACGATCTCAATCGGATGCTGCTTCTCTTTTGCCCGCAGCGCCGCGAAATTCTTGCCGCCGGTCTTGTTCTC
>Ga0209517_10000369_pt1 | contig 79456 bp, 60 predicted proteins | sample PeaSoiMetSII2010_FD_187695 | JGI IMG/M metagenome (GOLD analysis project Ga0209517, IMG submission 187695) | Peat soil microbial communities from Weissenstadt, Germany - SII-2010 (SPAdes) (version 2) | ecosystem: Environmental > Terrestrial > Soil > Wetlands > Peat | place: Germany...
TTCGCCCTCTGTGATGTACCGGTACAGTGTATCCGGACTGATGCCCAGATACTGTGACGCCTGTCGTACGTTCATCACTTCGCGCGATTCGCTCACGAGGAACGTCCACCCTATTTCTATCACGCCCCGGCAACTGGCGTGTGCCGCACCCCTTGCTCGAGCAATAATAATCCCGCCGGTGCGGCCTGTGGAAACTTTATGTCACTGAGACCCATCACCCGTCAAGCGTTTCTCGCCTGTAGTTGTCCTAATAATGTAGTGAATCTTAGGCAGTTGACCTGGTATTGCAGGCAGGTCCTCCAAAATGTAGTACTGCAGACCTTTCAGTACCACTACAGATTGTATTTCGCCTCGCTTTCCACCCTGTCCCGCGGGACGGTTATCCTTTGCATGCAATCATCCGGCAAACACCCCGTTTTGCAGGCATTTCACGGGCTCGCTCTGCCCGCATCCTCATCTCCTCCAGAAAAGAGCGCCCCTGCGCGGCTCTCCCGCGCTACAATCTGCAGGCTCAAAATTCAGTGCACGCGTCCACGCGTCGAGGTTTCCATGAAACGCAATCACGTGCTGGCCATAGCTCTCCTCGCCTTCGCGCCTCTCTTGGCTTCGACCTCATTACTCCAAGCGCACCGCGACGCCTCACCACTGGCATCGAGTGGCGCGGGCTTCCTGGTCATCGCCAATCAGGGCGAGCACACGGCCTTGTTGGTGGGCCTGGCCACGCGCCAGACGCTGGCGCGCGTAGTGGTCGTCATCAATGGCCATGAAGTCGTCGTCTCCCCCGACGGCCATTTTGCCTATGTCCCCATTTACGGCGACGCTGGCGTCGGCAAGCCCGGCACGGATGGCGATTCCATCGACATCGTTGACCTGAAGGAGCGCAAACTCGCGGGGCACATTGCGCTCGGCAAACCCGTCCGGCCGCATTGCGCGAAGTTTGGCCCGAACGGCTTGCTGTACGTTTCTGCGGAACTTTCCAACACGCTCTATGTCGTGGATACGTCAGCTCGCAAGGTGACCGGCGAAATCCCCACGGGTCAGATCGAATCCCACATGTTCGTGCTCACGCCGGATGGCCGCCGTGCGTATACCTCGAATGTCGACGCCGGCAGCGTGAGCGTCCTCGACCTGCAGAAGCGCGCACTCCTCGCCATCATTCCCGTCGCCAAGAAGGTCCAGCGCATTTCGATTTCGCCGGATGGGCGCCGCGTTTACACGCATGATCAGGACTCACCGCGCATCGCGGTCATTGACACCGCCAGCAACGCCATTACGAATTGGATTGCTTTGCCTGCCACGGTGTACTCTTCCGCTCCGACTCCAGATGGGCGCTGGCTGGTAGCGAATGCGCCTTCAGGAAAATTGTTCGTCGTGGATACCGCGACATCCAAGGTCGCGCATGTCCTCGATATCCCGCAGGCCATCGGAGAGATCCTCGTGACACCGGATGGCTCGCGCGCTTACATCAGTTGCCCTCAATCGGGCACGGTGGAAATTCTCAACCTGCAAACCTGGAAGTTGGAAGAGCCCCTGGGCCTGACAAAAGGTGTTGACGGCTTGGGATTTCTTGCGTCTCTAAACTGAATGAGCCCCTGCGCGCGTTGCGGTGACTAAATCCCCAGGCTCTTCCACAGCCCCTCAACCCGCGCCTTCGTCTTCTCATCCATCAAAATTTCGTCCGGCCAGGGGCGCGTAAATCCCTCGTTGGCCCACTTACGCGTCGCATCAATGCCCATCTTCGACCCGAAATCCTGCAGGCGCGCGGCGTGGTCCAGCGTATCCATGGGCCCCAGCATGAACTGCACATCGCGCTCCGGATCGATCGCGCACAGCGCCTTCCACACCACTTCGCGATAGTCGTGCACGTTTACGTCATGGTCCACCACCACGATCACTTTGGTGAACATCGCCTGCCCCAGCGACCAGATTGCGTTCATCACTTTGCGCGCGTGGCCGGGAAACGATTTCCGGATGGCTACAATCATCAGGTTGTGCACAATTCCTTCCGCGGGCAACGAGACGTCCACAATTTCCGGGTGCGTCATCTTCATCAGCGGCAGAAAAACCCGTTCGATCGCATAGCCCATGAAGAAGTCTTCCTGCGGGGGCGGCCCCACCACGGTCGTCAGATAAATCGGATCCTTGCGGTGCGTCACGCACTCCACATGGAATACCGGGTATTCCCCTTCCAGCGAATAAAATCCCGTGTGATCGCCGAATGGCCCTTCCGTGCGCATCTCGCTCAGGTTGACGTAGCCCTCCAGAACGATCTCCGCGTTAGCCGGGACTTCCAGCTCATTCGTTTCGCAGGGCACCAGTTCCACCGCTTCCCTTTTCAGGAAGCCGCTGAACATCATCTCGTCCAGGTCCGGGGGAATCGGCAGAATTCCGCCCAGCGTGGTGGCAGGATCCGCGCCAATCGCGACGCTTACGGGTATGCGCCCCTCCGGATTTTTCGCGCGCGCCCGCCGGAAATGTTCCGCACCATGTTTTTGCGTCTGCCAGTGCATGCCCGTGGTGCGCTCGTCGTAAACCTGCATGCGGTACATCCCCACGTTGCGTTTCCCTGTTTCAGGATTCTTCGTGAACACCAGCGGAAACGTAATGAACCGCCCGCCATCCTGCGGCCAGCACTTCAGGATCGGAAAATCCAGCAGGTTGACGTCGCTGCCCTTGCGCACCACTTCTTTGCACGCGGCGTCTTTCACTCTTTTCGGGAAAAACGAGCCGAGTTCCGCGAGCTTCGGCAGCATCTTGAATTTGTCGAAGAGCCCCTGCGGCGTCTGCATGTCCAGGAAACCGCGGATGCGCGAGGCTACGTCCTGCAGGTTTTCCACCTCGAACGCCAACTCCATCCGGCGGACGCTGCCGAAGGCATTAATCAGCAGCGGATACCTCGAACCTTTCGGCCTTTCAAAAAGAAGCGCAGGCCCGAGGCCCGCAGGCGTTGGCCCTTCCTTAGCAGTTCCGCCCCCAGTGTTGTCCTTCGGCTTTTTCTCGGAAGGACTCTCTCCGCGCAACGCCTCGCGCCGCAGCCGCTGCACCACCTCTGCAATCTCCAGAACCGGATCGACCTCCGCTTTCACACGGCGCAGCTCGCCTTCGTTTTCCAGTTTCCGCACAAACTCCCGCAAATCGCGATACGCCACTTCATTCCTCCTGGGAATCGTTCCGACAGGCGCCCAAGCGCTCACACTACCACGCCACCGCCGACCGCGCAAAAACTCTTGCGCCACCAAATCAGGTCAGCGTTTGGATCTTCTGGAAAGGGAGGCCGGCAACTGTTTTGATCGCGTGCGCCAGGGGGAACAGCCGCTGTGGGCGGCTTGATCAGCTTCGTGCGGTTATTAGCCTATTCTTTCTTCTGTGAGCCGCCATCCTCTATTCGGCCCCAGCGATGATTGCAGGAATGACAATGCCACCCTTTCTCGTTTGTGAGAATAGGGAGACCGAACATCAGGCCTGCGCCTGCCATGCGTTTCCTGAGTTCGTCGCAGGAAACATCCAGCGAACCGCAAGCCGGACACTGCGGTTGTTCGTACTCCCCCACCCCTTCCACATCGAATTTCTCCGGTGTGTTCTGATCAAGGACCTGCTTGGCCTCATCCGCCTCCTGCCCTCGCACCACGAGTTTCAGGTTACCCATCGCATTAGACCAAAGCCAGTCGAGCCGGATGACAACTTCGTCAAACAGGCAGCATTCGAATCCCGCGGCTTCGAGCACCGCCCTGGCGGCAAAGGCTTCCGGCATGTCCCGAAATTTCCGCACGACTACCGGCGCTCCGTTCGCGTGGTCGGAGTCAGTTGTCATGTTTGATCTCCTTCAGGCAAACTCCGCGAGGTCCTCGCCACTTCTGCGTATCGTGTGGCCTGTAAAATCAGGATTTCACGAGCATCCAGGGCCATCGTAGCCTCTCGCATCGTGCGGCACAAGGAGTGGGTCCAGGCGGGTTTCGGGGCGCATAGCGGAAGTGGCAAGTGTGCAGCGTTCATTTGCGCAGCAGGCCGGGCAATGTGACAATATCTCCATGTCAAAATCACATTTTTCAGCACTCTCGCTCCTCGCGGCCGGCATTTTCCTCGCCGGCCACGCCGCGGCGCAGCAGACCCCGGCGTCCACTACACAACAATCTTCCGCTGCTTCGCCAGCACCCGCGGCAAAGCCGCAAGCGCCTTCCGCGGTGAAAAAGCCTGCGCCGCCTCCCGCCGCCAAGACGCCCGCGCCGCTCACTCTGACGACACCGAAGGACAAGACCAGCTACGCCATCGGCCTGAGCGTCGGTAAGAGCGTCGGCAAGGGCGTGCAGGAACAGTCTCTGGATATTGATCAGGCCATTCTCCTCCGTGGCGTCAAGGACGGCCTCGCCGGCGGCACCACGCTCTTGACGGACGAAGAAGTGAACGCCGTCATGCAGGAACTGCAGAAGCAGGCGCGCCTGAAACAGGAAGAGGCACGCAAAAAGCAGGAAGAGATCGCCAAGGCCCAAGGCGAAGCGAATAAGAAGCAAGGCGCTGAGTTCCTCGCGGAAAATAAGACAAAGGAAGGCGTTGTGGCACTCCCCAGCGGCTTGCAGTACAAGATCCTGCAGGCGGGCACCGGCCCCAAACCCACCGCCGCCGACATCGTCGTCTGCAATTATCGCGGCACTTTGATCGACGGAAAAGAGTTCGACAGTTCCTACAAGCGCAACCAGCCGGCTACTTTTCCTTTAGGACAGGTGATCAAGGGCTGGACGGAAGCTCTGCAGCTTATGCCCGTCGGCTCCAAGTGGCAGCTCTTCCTGCCGCCCGATCTGGCCTATGGCGAACGCAGCGCTGGCCCCGACATTACTCCCTACTCAACGCTCATCTTTGAAGTGGAGCTGGTATCCATCAAGCCTCCGGAAAAGCCCGCTGAGAAATCGGCGGCCTCGCCCGCGGTTAAGCCCACCGCCAATCCCGCGGATAAACCAGCCGACGCTCCGGCTGCCAAGCCAGCCGATAAGCCCAGCACGGCAGAGCCGTCAGCCGAAAAACCCAAGCCCTGATGCTGCACGTTGCGGGCGTGTAACCCATGTTCACCGCAAGATCATGCGCCATGCTCCGCGACCATGAAAGCACCTGAGCAATTGACCACCACGCGCTTCGCTCCATTGCTTGCCGGCGTTCCAAACTTGGCGCGCGGGCACGTTCGATCCGTGCCCCCATCACACTAGCCCAATTCCTAAAGTGTTATCCTGCCTGAGTGAACCCCGAATCCACAGCCGACACTCCGCCACCCGCCCTCGAAAACCGTCAAGGTGTTCTGCAAGACCTCTCCGGAGAGGCTGCACTCAACCGGCTGGCAGATTTGGCGACGGAGTTCGGAGCAGAGCACACCGCTTCCGCGGCCCGCAGCATTGCCGAGAGGGTTTCCGAAGGACGTTTCTATGTGGCGTGTATCGGGCAATTCAAACGCGGCAAATCGACGCTTCTCAATGCGCTGATTGGGCAGGCCGTTCTCCCCACCGCGGTGGTCCCGGTGACTTCCGTGCCCACGATCATCCGGCACGGTGAGCGCCCGGCAGCCCGCGTGCGCTTTCAGAGCGCCGCGTGGACGGACATCCCGGTTAGCGCCGTGGAAGAGTACGTGTCCGAGGGGAAGAACCCCGAAAACGCAAAGGGAGTGGCGGGCGTGGAAATCTTCGTTTCGAGCCCGCTGCTGGAGACGGGCATGTGCTTCGTGGACACGCCGGGACTCGGTTCGGTGTTCGCTGGAAATACCGCGGCGACCCACGCATTCATTCCCCACATCGATGCCGCGATTGTCGTCATCGGCGCCGATCCTCCGCTCTCCGGAGATGAACTGCAACTCGTGGAAAGCGTCTCTCAGGAAGTTCATGACCTTGTGTTCGTCCTGAACAAAGCAGACCGGGCAAACGCGGCGGAGCGTTCGGCTGCCGTGGAGTTTGCGCGGCGCGTCCTGGAAACGCGCCTGAAGCGGGCGCTGCCCGCCATTTTTGAAATCAGCGCTCTGGATCGCCTGGAGCAAGGAGGGCCGGAATGGGATTGGCAACGTTTGCTGCACGCGCTTGAGGAACTCGTGCAGCACTCCGGCCGTTCATTGGTCCGCAAGGCCACCGAAAGGGGCATTCGGCACGCCGCCAATCAACTTCTTGCCGTGGTCAAGGAAGAGCGGGATACGCTGGAGCGTCCGTTGGAGGAGTCCGAGCAGCGCATCGCAAGACTCCGCAGGACCCTGGGAGAATCAGAAATACGCATGCGGGATCTGGGGGTTTTGCTGAGCGCGGAGCAGCAACGCCTGTCCCGCGTATTCGTGGACCGCAGGAATGTCTTTCTAAAGCAGGCGCAAGCCGAGGCGCAGATAGACTTGACCGGGCGTTTATCTTCGTTGCCTCGCAGCCGCTATGGCCCGGCCTATCGCCGCAATGTGAACCATCTGGCGCAGGAACTCACGCGTGCCCGGCTCACGCCCTGGCTCGAAGGTGAAGCGAACTTTGCGGAAGAGCAGTTTAGCAAGATATCCAAACGATTCGTTGAGCTGGCGAATGCCTTCTTGCATCGCCTGGGAGAAACGGACGTGCCGGGGCTGGACGAGTTGCCGGAAGACCTTGGCGCTGATCAAGGGCTAAGTGTCCGGTCTCAATTCCATTTCCATGTAATCGAGCGAGTCGCTGCGCCGGCCTCTCCGTTGCTCTTTGTCGCCGATCTTTTGCTTGGCGGTTTGGGATGGCGCGCTGGAATCGTCCACGATGCCCAGGACTTCCTCGATCAACTCCTCGAAGTGAACAGTTCGCGCGTGCAAAGCGACGTGGACGAACGCGTGCGCGAAAGCCGTAAAAAGCTGGAAGCAGAGATCAAAGGAGTTCTGCGCGAGGCCTCCGTGATCGCCGATCGCGCTTTGGCACGCGCCCGCGCGGCGCAAGCCGCCGGTGCTCCGGGAGTTCAGGCGGCGCTAGCGCAGCTCGATGCCGTGCAACGCGAAGTGCAGCGCCTCGTTTCGACTGGGGCCGCGCGCTGATCGGCAATCGACGCAAGTGCCACCCGTCGGGAGCGCCCAAATCTCCTCTTCTCATCACAACCAAGGTGCAATTTGGAGTGATATTCTGCCCCGATGGTGCCCGCATTTAGCCAAATGGCGGGGTCGCCCGCCGAATCCACTATTTCTCTCTTGACCCGTCTACCGCTTCAGGGTTCAAGGTTAAGAAGGCAGGGATGATCACGGTTACCCAACTCGCGCGACGCTGCGGTCTCAGCCGCAGCACGGTGCTTTACTACGAATCGGTGCGGGTGCTGAAGCCCCCGTCGCGAACTTCGTCAAACTACCGTGCCTACGGCGAGAAAGACGTGGCGCGCCTTGAGCAGATCTGCGTTTACCGCAACGCAGGTCTGGGGCTCGATGACATCCGTGCGATTCTGGAGCGCCCCCAAAGTGACGCGTCCGGGATCTTAAAACGGCGCCTGGTGGAATTGCACGCGGAGATTCAAGCCCTTCGCGGCCACCAGCGCGCCATCCTGAAGCTGTTGCAGCACAAATTTTCTTTCGGGAGGAAGAAAGTGATCAACAAGGAAAAGTGGGTTGCCATCATGAAAGCGTCTGGATTCAGCGAAGCCGATATGCACAAGTGGCACGTGGAATTCGAGCGTTCCGCACCAGAAGAGCACCAGGAATTCTTGACGTTCCTGCACATCCCCGAGAAGGAGATCCGCTCGATTCGCAAGTGGAGTAGGAAAGAACACAGCGCTTAAAGGGAATACCGGGTACGGAGCGCGATTTGTGCGCTCCGTGGCCTACGCCCTCAAGTGCAAGCCATCGCAACTCTCTACCTTGAATGTGCGCTGGCCCACACTTGGTAAAGGACCACCACAATCATGAACAGAAGGTAGGTTCGCAGCGACCACATCACAAACTTCTCGGTTCCATTCAGGTGACGCCGGGGAATCAGGTGCTTTTTCAGCCCGGCGAGTTGTTCCGGCTCGAGCGAGGACAACACCAGCTCTTGATCGGAGGACGTGATCGCACTGTGTCCTTTCTCTTTTGGGGTCATGCTTCGGTCCTCCTATTTCCCGCCTAGAAACGCGAAGGCGTTCGGCGCAATCACACTGATGCCGAAGAGTATGCCAGCCAAAGTCAGAAAAACGACGACAGCGGTGCTGAGAATGTTTATCCACAACGGACTGACAAGATCGCCCATGACTTCCCGGTCGTTCGCCAGCATGAACAGGAACACCAGCGCGGGCGGCATCGCCAGCACCGCGACCACGTTCACCAGCAGAACCACATAGACCAGTGGAAGACCGGGGATTAAGACGATTGCTCCGGCGGTCGCCGCGAGTAGAAACAACACCGAGTAGAATGCCTTTCCTTGCGTCACTGGCAGGTTCAGGCTGTGCGGCCTGTGGACTACCTCTCCGAATGCATAGGCGGAGGAAATGGAAATCGTGACGGACGCAACCATTCCCGCTTCCACGATGCCCAGTGCGAACAAGGCCGCGCCGAACCGTCCAATCAACGGCTGCAGCGCTTGCGCGAATTCCGCTCCCTGAAAGTTCTCGGCCGTCATGTGGTGAGCAAACAATGGGGCCGTGGCAATGATGGTGGCGACCGCAGCCGTCGCGGCCAACGCAGCCCCCACAACCGTATCAATGCGGCCAAGATGGATGTCTTTTCGGGTGAGCCCTTTGTCAACGGTGGCGCTCTGCTGAAAGAAGAGCATCCACGGAGTCACGGTTGCGCCGATGTCCGCCAGAATGATGATCAGAGTGTCTTGGCTGAAACCAGGGAGGGGTTTCCAGATGATGAGTGCATGACCCACAGAGTGCCAATTCGGGTGCGTGAGCAGGGCAACGGGAATGAATATGAGATTGAATACGGCGATGGCGAGCAGGGTTCGTTCCCACGTCCAATAACGGTGCATAGCCACGGCCAAACACAAGAACACCAGTGCGCTGAGGACCGCGGCCCACGGAGGCACACCAAAGAAGCCCAGGCCGGCGCGGATGGCAATAAACTCCGTGATCAGCGTCAGGAAATTGCCGATGCCCAGGTCGATCATGGAGAACCAGCCCCAGAACGGCCCAAAGCGGTCAAAGATCAATTCCGCGTGGCCGCGGTGCGTGGCGGAACCCAGACGCATGGTCATCTCTTGTACGACGATGGCCATGCAAAACGTGAGAATGACGAAGGGAAGGAAGAATCCAATGCCAAACCGCGCGCCTGTCGCGGCGTAGGAAATCATGCTGGGGCCGTCGTTCTCTCCCAGCATGACGAGGATTCCGGGCCCGACGAGCAGCCACAGCAGACGGAACTTGGAGAAGGGACCTCTCTGGGCGCGGGCCGCGGACACGCGCACGCGGTCGTGGGCACGATCAACGTCTTCGTGGGTGATGACGACGTCACCTTGGGTGACGCGCTGCTGCGCCAACCTGGACAGAGGTCCTAAGTTCACAAGCGGTTCCCTCGCCTCGCGCGGAAAGTACCACCGTATTCCCGCGCAATAAAGCGCAGTATATCAGATTTTATTAACTGGGATTAACAACAATTCAGTTAGCGTTCTCTTGCTACCCAGATCTTCTCGGCCGCCGGAGAACCCAGCGCGAGGCGCTTTCTGGCAATCTTCAGAATGGCGGTGCCATCGTAGTTCCGGGATTCCACTTTCACCTGCGTGCCCGGGCGGATGCCTCGTTCTTCCAGAAATTCGAGGAGCTTGCGGTCCCGTTCGTACACGCTGAACACCCGGTAGGTTGCGCCCGGTTCGGCTTCGGTCAGCAAACGCTGCCCTTTCTTTCGCCGTTGCTCGGGGCTCATCACCGCCAAGCCGTTCCCGTGCGGGCAGGTTTCTTTATGTCCCAGCATTTTGATGAGTTTCTTCTCGAAGGCGGGAGAAACGGCATGCTCCAGGCGTTCGGCTTCCTCGTGAACGTCAATCCATTCCATGCCGAAAACCTCGAAGAGCATGCGCTCGATCAGGTGATGGCGAAGGATGGTGCGCTCCGCGACCTTGCGCCCTTCGGCGGTGAGTTGAATGCTCCCTTTTTCCAGGGTGGCCAGACCGTCTCGACGCAGCCGCTTGAGTGCGGCGGTAACCGCCGGGGGCGTCACGCTAAGCCAATGGGCGAGCAGCGCGGGGATTACGGTCTTCCCTTCCGCCTCAGCCTCGGCAATGGCCTTGAGGTAGTTCTCTTTGGAAATAGTGATCATCATGACTTCGTCGCGTCGCTGTCTCTATCCATACTGTAGCACCAATCTCCGGACGGACGACCGGTGGCACAGGCATTCCTGCCTGTGCTCTTGGGTTTGCCTTTCCGCCGCAACCCTCCCACTTTCAACACTTGCGCAATCTCCGCTCCCAATCCCTCTGCAATCAACACATGCACATCTGTCTCATTCCAGACCACCTATAACCTCTGCAGTTCCCACACATGCAGACCTCGTTTCTCCTAACTCCTTCCCCTGTAACACTTACGAAAAAAAGAGCTGCGGGCGGCCCGCCGACATTTTGGAGTGCGGCGGCTCGCCGCCGCTTTTGCGGTTGACAGAGTGGCGCCCTTTCAATCGTTTGGCAGAAGTAGATTACATCGCAAAAGCGGGAGCAAACTCCCGCACTCCAAAAGGAACCCCTGCGCTCCGGTTGCGTCCAACTCCCTTCCCTTCTATTCTGAATGTCCCACGGTTATGAAGCGCATCTACCTGGATCACAACGCCACCACGCCCGTCGAGCCGTCTGTGCTGGAGGCGATGCTGCCCTATTTTTCCGGCGAGTTTGGCAACGCCTCCTCGATCCACACGTTTGGGCAGCGGGCGCGGGCGGCGGTGGAAACGGCGCGCGAGCAGGCTGCCGCGCTCGTGAATGCGCGGCCACAGGAGATGGTGTTCACCAGCGGCGGCACGGAATCGGATAATCACGCGATTTTCGGAGTGTTTGCGTCGGCCGCGCATTCCCTGAGCTCCGCCGGGGCGGCCCCGCACATCATTACCTCTGCCATCGAACACGAAGCGGTGCTGAATACCTGTCAGGCACTGGAAAAGCAGGGCGTCGCGGTCAGCTATCTTCCGGTGGATCGCGCGGGATTGATTGATCCCGAAGCGGTGCGGCAAGCGATTCGCCCCGAAACGATCCTGATCACCCTGATGCACGCCAACAACGAACTGGGCACGGTGCAGCCGCTCGAGGAGATTGGGCGCATCGCCGCGGAAGCGGACGTCTATTTCCACACCGATGCGGTGCAATCCGTGGGCAAGATTCCCGTGGACGTGAAGGCGTTGCAGATCGATCTGCTTTCCCTTTCCGGGCACAAGCTTTATGCGCCGAAAGGCGTTGGCGCCCTCTTCATTAAGGGCGGCACGCGGCTGCGGCAATTTCTCTATGGCGGGCATCACCAACGCGGCTTCCGCCCGGGCACGGAGAATGTGCCGGGCATCGTGGGACTTGGAAAAGCCGCGGAACTCGCGCGCCTTTCCCTGCAAAGCGATGCTGCGCGCATCGCTGGCCTGAGGGACCGGCTAGAGCAAGGCCTGCTGGCGCGCATTCCGGATGTGCTGGCGAATGCGGCGAGCGCGCCGCGCACGCCAAACACCTGCAACATTACGTTCTCGGGAATTGAAGGCGAAGCGCTGATCATCGCGCTCGATTTGAAGGGGCTGGCGTGCTCGTCAGGTGCGGCGTGCTCGTCAGGTGCGGTCGAACCCTCGCACGTGCTCACGGCCATTGGCCTGACGGCTGCCGACGCGCGCGCCACGATTCGCTTCAGCCTGGGGCGGCATACTACTGAATCGGAAATTGACGCCGCGCTGGAAAGCGTGCCTGCGGCGGTGGGGCAACTTCGGCAGATTTCGCCCACCTACCGCCGCGAGGTATCGGCGTGAAGGGGCAAAGGGGGAGTGCGCGAAGCGCGATCGTGGCTTGGTTCGTCATTCGGAGCGAAGCGAGGAATCTCTCTTGCGCAGGAAGACAAGAAAAGAGGGATTCCTCACTCCGCAGACTCCGTTCGGAATGACGGGATGGGGCTTTTCGGCACGGCTGAAGCCGTGCCCTCCCGTGATCAGTTGCGGGGCGGCCCCTGAAACCGCGCCCTCCCGTGAACTGTTTATGGGATGGCTTCCAATGAGGACTGACGGGAAGCACTTATGGGGTGGCTCCTAGATAAGAAATGTTCAGCGAAGTGCAACTCGATGGTTTGCCGGCGGCCAAGGAAGTGCAGCCCGGGCTGGTGGCTGTGGCCATGTCTGGTGGCGTGGACTCCTCCACGGTCGCGGCCGTGTTGCTGCGGCAAGGGCGGCCCATCGTGGGGCTCACGATGCAGTTGTGGAATCAGCGGCGCTTGCCCGAATTGCAGGGCGACGGCCCGGCGCAGCACCGCTGCTGCTCGCTCGATGATGTATACGACGCCAAGCGCGTGGCGCAGCACCTGAGCTTTCCGCACTACGTGGTGAATTTCGAGGAGCAGTTTGAAGAGCGCGTGGTGCGCCCTTTCGTGCAGCAGTACCTTGCGGGGCGCACGCCCATTGCCTGCACGAATTGCAATACCGACGTGAAGTTCGAGCCGCTGCTGCGTATGGCGCGGCAGATTGGCGCGGAACGCCTGGCCACGGGCCACTACGCGCGCATCCGCAGGAATGAACGCACGGGACGCTGCGAATTGCTGCGCGCTCGCGATGACTCCAAGGACCAGTCGTATTTCTTGTGGGGCCTGTCGCAGGAGCAGCTTGCGCGCAGCGAGTTTCCGCTGGGCGAACTGACCAAGGAAGAAGTTCGCGCGCTGGCACGTGAAGTGCATCTGCCGGTGGCGGAAAAACCGGAAAGCATGGAGCTGTGCTTCGTGCCCAACGGAAATTACGTGCAATTCATCCACGCGTACTCGCGCGAGCGCGGCGAGCCGATTCGCGACGCTGCTGGCGACATCGTGACCGAAGATGGCGTGGTGATTGGCCGCCACACCGGCGTGCACAATTACACGATTGGCCAGCGCAAGGGCCTGGGCTTCGCGGCAGGCAAGCCCATCTATGTTCTGGCCATTGATCCGGAGAAGAATCGCATCATCGTGGGCGAGGACGAGGCGCTGCGCACCAGCACATTTGAAATTGAAAGCGTGAACTGGATCTCCATCGAGGCGCCGGCTGCGCCCTTGCGTGTTCTCGCGAAGATTCGCCACAAGCACGAACCCGCCGCGGCGACCGTGGAAGAAATGCCGGACCAGCGGGCACGGATCACCTTCGATGCGCCGCAACGCGCCATCACGCCGGGCCAGGCCGCCGTTGTCTATGACGGCGATGTTGTGCTGGCGGGAGGCTGGATCAAGTAGTTGTCAGTTATAAGTTTTAAGTCTTAAGCTCTGAGCCTGAAATCTGAAGTTGAGGAGCGATTTCATCGCACAAGAAACGTGCGATGATGAACCGTTTCTCCACTGCGGGACGGCCAAAAGCGCCGTCCCTCCGGTCGCAATGACATGTTTTCAGCAGGTGAATGATCTGCGAGTATTTAACTTCGGATTTCAGCCCGAGTTTTCAGATGAAGAGTTCGTCTTCCTGCTCCACCGATTCCCGCGCGGGATCCGCACCGCGCCGCGAGCGCAAAACATCCAGGCCAATTTTGATGCCCTGCACCAGCGCCGATATTTTATGCACCGGGCCCCAAAATGTCCGCCGCACTTGCGTCCCGGCGTCCTCGACGGCTTCGAGTGTGCCCGTCAGAATGCGATCGACGCGAACCAACTGTCCCCGCAGGCGGTCCGTAGCTTCTCCAACGACACGGTCCAGCCTCTGGGCCTGACCGCGCGCGAGATACACAATGTGCGAAGCGTCTTCGACGAGGTTGGCAATCTTCGGCTGGGTATCGTCAAGAAGGATCTGCGTGCGCGTGAGGATGGGTCCCATCCGTGAGTGCAGATCGTTCACCACGCGATTGATGGATTCCGTGGTGCGCTTCAACTGCAGGAACAATCCGATCAGGATGCCAACCTGAACGACGAGCGCAATCGCGGCAACAATACTGAAGAATTCCATCCAGAATTGCATACACACCCCGCCCTCTCCGCACCGTGCGCGGAAAATTCACTGGGAACGGCAACAACCCCTCAGGACTTCGTTTCGCGCAGGAAGGCTTCGCGCCCGGCATCGACGGCCGCAGCAATCGAATCGCGCTTACGAGTGGCAACATCCTTGCCACGCTCGATCAGGTCGTCGGCGCGATCACGCAATTCCTTCGCCTTTTTCTGGGCAAATTCGCGCCCTTCATCGGCGCGCTTCGTCAGATACTCGCGTGTCTCTTCGCCGGACTTGGGTGCAAAGAGCACCCCCAACAAAGCGCCTACGCCGAGACCCACAAGAAAATAGGAAACCTTGGAACCCACGTTGTCAGCCATGGAACCCTCCACGTGAAACGTAGCATAGGCAAATGGGTGCCGCAATACGTCATAACCGATATAGCTAATATTAGCGGTTAACTGGGTTCGCCTGGTGGCTCGAAGTGCCGCAGGATCTTTTCGGCACTTTTCTTTGATACGACATGGCTTAGCTCATCCATCGTGGCGCGCTGGAGATTAGCAATGCTTCCGTAGCGCTGCAGCAGGAGTTGAGTTGTACGAGGGCCGATACCGGGGATTTCGAGCAGGGCACTCTTGGTCTGGCGGGCTCCACGACGCTGGCGATGAAAGGCGACGGCGAAGCGGTGGGTTTCGTCGCGAATCTGCTGGATGAGGTGGAGAACCGGGGAATGGCGCTCCAGGGTGATGGGGTCATTTTCCTGGCCGAGAACGTAGAGGATTTCTTCCTGTTTGGCGATGCTGGCCATGGGCTGGTTGATGATCTGCAGGGATTCTAGCGCTTGCGCCGCTGCGTGGAGCTGGCCGAGGCCACCGTCGATGAGAATAAGTCCGGGGAAGGGCTTTTTTTCTTCCTGCAAGCGGCGATAGCGGCGCGTGACCGCTTCGTACATGCTGGCGAAATCGTCGTTTTGCGCGCGGGGACGCCCGACGGGCGTTTCATCACCGCGAATGATGAATTTGCGATAATCCGATTTCTTCATGCGGCCATTTTCCCAGACGACCATGGAAGCGACGGTATCCGTACCCTGGATGTGGGAGATGTCGAAACTCTCGATGCGCTTGGGGTCCTCGGGGAGGCTCAGCGTGTTCTGAAGGGCCTCGGTGATGGCCTTGGATGTGGGCTTCAGAACTCGGAAGCGCTGCTCGAAGCAATGCTTGGCGTTGTTTTCGACGAGATCGAGGAAAGCGCGCTTGCTGCCGCGCATCGGCGTGTGGATTTCCACTTTGTGACCGGCGCGTTCGGAGAGAGTGTCTTCGAGCAAGGCGCGGTCTTCAAAATCGATGGGGACGTGAACCATTCTTGGCAGGTATTCCGCGTCGAGATACAACTGCTTGAGGAGCGAGGGCACAAATTCGTGGGGATCGAAGGCTTCCAATTCTTCCCAATAGAACTCGCGGCGGTCAACGACGCGGCCTCCGCGCAGGTGAAAGAGGTTGGCGGCGACGAGAGGCGGTTCGGCGCAGTAGGCCAGAACGTCGGTGTCGTCGCCTTGCGAGGAGGCAATCCGCTGGCGCTCTTCGATATCCTCGATGGTGCGGAGGAGATCGCGATAGGAGGCGGCTTCCTCAAAGTGTTCCTGCTCGGCGGCGGCCATCATGCGCGCTTCGATGCTCTTCATGAGGTCATGGCGGCGGCCATCAAGAAACATGCGAACGTCGCGCACGGCTTCCGCATAGCGGGCGTCGGTGGTAAGGCCGGCGACGCAGGGTCCGAGGCAGCGGTGAATGTAGTACTGCAAACAGGGGCGCGGATGATTCTTCGTGAGATCGACGAAGCACGAGGGAACAAGAAAGCGCTTGTGGATGAAATGCAGGATGCGGCGCGCGAGGCTGGAAGGAAAGTAGGGGCCAAAATAGAGCGAGCCGTCCTTCTTGACGCGGCGCGTGAAATAGACGCGGGGATATTTCTCGGACAGTGTGAGCTTGATATAGGGGTAGGTTTTGTCGTCGCGCAGGACGACGTTGAACTTGGGTTTGTACTGCTTGATGAGATTGTGTTCGAGGGCCAGGGCTTCGCGCTCGTTGGCGACGACAATGGTTTCGAGATCGGCGATTTCACGGGCGAGTGAGCCGGTCTTGGCGTCGACCCAGCGCGACTCCAGGAAGTAGGAGCGTACGCGATTGCGCAGGGAGCGGGCTTTACCGACGTAGACAACGGTGCCGCCGGCATCCTTGAAGAGATACACGCCGGGCTGTTCAGGAAGCTGAGCGGCTTTTTCGCGGGGTTCCATGCGGATGGAGGAGCGGCGCAGCAAGATCGGCCGCAATAGTTAGTTTACGGCCAGGGGCGGCGCAATGCGAACCGGGACTCTGCTATTCGTCGGGCTTGGGCGGCAGATGGCGGTAGGCGTCGAGAATGTCCTGAAGGGTGATGATGCCTTCGAGTTTGTGGACGTTGGCGCGGCTGACTACGGGCAGGAGATCCAGGTGTGTCGCGCCCATGCGCTCGAGGGCGAGTGGGAGTGACTGATCGGCGTGAACATGCGGGAACGGGCCGGGCTCCATGATGTCCCGGATGTGGCGAGTAGGAGGACCTTCGGCCAAGGCCTTTTGCAGCGTGCTGGAATCGAGCACCCCGATTACGCCGAGGTCATCGAGCACAGGCCAGGTGTGGAGCAAATCAAGACGCGTATGTTCCGAGGCTTGCTGAAGAGTGAGTTGCGCGGACAACGTCTCCTTAGCGGGCTTCATGCTCTGAAGGACCTGGCGCTGGCCTTCAAGGCTGCGCGAATCGGAGCTGGGCAAGTGAACGCCATCCTGGCGCGCGAGGACCTCATAGATGGGTTCATGCTGAAATTTGGAGGAGACAAAAAAACTGACCAAGTTGGAAATCATCAGGGGGACGATGACGGAGTAATCTCGCGTAGTCTCAAAGATCATCACCACGGAGGTCATGGGAGCACGCACGATACCAGCAAAAGCCGTGCCCATGCCGACCAAGGCATAAGCCCCGGGCGAAGCCACATACGTAGGCAAAAAGTGTTGCGCCACCGTACCCACTACACCGCCCAGCATGGCGCCGAGAAAAAGGCTTGGGCCGAAGATACCGCCAGCATTGCCGGAGGCGTAGCTCAAGGTGACGGCGAAGAACTTCAGGACGAGGAGAAGGACCATGAGTTTCACGGCCATGCTCCCATTTAAGGCACTGCCCACGTGCTGGTAACCGACGCCGAGCACCTGGGGCACGAACCAGCCCATGATTCCGACGAGGAGTCCACCGGCGACCGGCTGAAACCAGAGCGTCTTGCGTGGGGACTTCAGGAAGCGTTCGCGCAGGCCTGTGAGCACTTTGGTAAAGGCCACCGAGACAAATCCGCCGAAGACACCCAGAACGGCATAGATGCCGAATTCCCAGTAGCTGACCAGTTGGTATTGCGGCACCTTAAAGAGCGGATTGTTGCCAAGGATAAGCCGGAGCATGGCCCAAGAAGTGGCGGAGGCCAGAACAACGGAGCCGAGGACGGGAGCATGAAGATCGCCCACGACTTCCTCCAAGGCGAAGAGCACGGCGGCAAGAGGCGTGTTGAATGCCGCAGCGATGGCCGCGGCGGCGCCGACGGGAATCAGGGCTTTCACTTTTTCAGGGCGCAATCCGAGCTTTTGGCCAAGAACAGAAGCAATCCCCGCGCCCACCTGCACAGCGGGGCCTTCGCGGCCCAGGGGAATACCGCTCGCCAGGGTGACGGAGGTGCAGAAGAATTTGCCGAAGACGGTGCGCAGAGTAATGCGACCGCCGTGCGCGTAGAGAGCGGCCTTTGTCTGAGGAACGCCGCTGCCGCGAGCATTGGGAAAAAACCGGTAGAGGAGGTAGCCCATGCCGAGAGAGCCGACGACCGGAACGACGAGACGCCGCCAAGGGGCACCTCCGGCAGGATAGAGGCGCGCGCCGAAGCGCTCCGTGATGAGGATAAAGGCCACCACGACCAGGCCGACGAGGGCGCCAATGAGGAGCGTGAGTACGAGGAAAACTTGCTCCTCGCGGTCCTGAACGAGAGTGGCCCAATGACGCAGTGGTGATTTCCAAACGGCGCTGTCGCGCGGGTCCTCTTGCATGGTCTGGCGTGATCTCCCTGGCCTCAGTATATCGTACTACGATATGAAGTATTACCCTGGGTGAAACCCAGGAGGAAGCACCGCCGGCGACGGAGTAACCGTATATACTGGGAAGCGCTGCGTGTTGCGGCGTCACTCCCTGAGAAAAGAGGAATCCATTCGTGAATGCAAATCATGTGTTGCGGCAGGCGTGTGTTGCGCTGCTGGCAACGGCGCTGTGGTGTCCCGCCGTGCGATCCGACGAAGGAATGTGGACGTTTGATAACCCTCCCCTGAAGCAATTACAGGAAAGATACAATTTCACGCCGAGCCAACAATGGCTGGATCATTTGCGCCTGGCGAGCGTGCGCCTGAATGACGGCGGTTCGGGATCATTTGTGAGCGCGCACGGGCTGCTGCTGACGAATCATCACGTGGCGCGAGGGCAACTGCAAAAGAACTCCACGGCGGAGCATGACTATATCCGCGACGGATTTTATGCCGCGACGCCGGAGCAGGAGATGAAGTCACAGGACCTGGAAGTAAACGTTCTGGTATCGATGGAGAACGTGACGGACAAGGTGAGCGCCGCGGTGAAGGGGGCGAAGAATACGGAAGAGGAATTCGCCAAGCGCAAGGCGGTGATCGCGGATATCGAGCGGGAGAGCACCGAAAAGACGGGCTTTCGCTCGGACGTGGTGACGTTCTATCAGGGCGGAGAATACTGGCTGTATCGCTACAAGAAGTACACCGATGTGCGGCTGGTGTTTGCACCGGAGCAGCAGGCAGCCTTCTACGGTGGCGACCCGGACAATTTCACGTATCCGCGGTATGACCTGGACATGGCGTTGTTCCGCGTTTACGAAAACGGCAAGCCGGTGGACAGCAAGGATTACTTGAAGTGGAATCCAAAGGGAGCGGGCGACGGGGAGTTGGTGTTCGTCTCCGGGCATCCGGGGGCATCATCGAGACTGGATACCTACGCGCAACTGGAGAGCCTGAGGGACGACCGGGCACCTTATATTCTGCAGACCCTGAAGCGGCGCATCGCTCTCCTCAAAGAGTATTCGGCGCGTGGACCGGAGCAGGCACGCCAGGCCGCGAGTCTGATTTTTGGCCTCGAAAACAGTTTGAAGGCGTGGCAGGGACGCTACGACGGATTGCTGGACAAGAACGTAATGGACAAGAAGCGCAAAGACGAGGAGGAGTTCCAGGCCAAGGTGAAGGCGAACCCCGAATGGCAGAAGGAGTACGGCGATGCGTGGGGTGCTATTGCGCACGCCGCTGCGATTGAGAAGCCCCGCATCAAGGAGCAGTACTTCCGCGCAACGGATTCGCAATTGTCAGCGCTGGCGGTGATGCTGGTGACGTACGTGGCGGAAATCAAGAAACCCGATGGAGAACGGCTGCAGGGCTATCACGAGTCGCAATTGGATTCGCTGAAGCTGCGGCTGTTTTCGCCGGCGCCCATCTATCCGGAAATGGAAATCGCCCGGATGACGAGTTCGCTGGAAGCGGGGATCAGAGAATTAGGGCCGAACGATGCGTGGCTGAAGGCGGTCCTGGACGGGCGCTCGCCCAAGGATGCCGCGACGCAGCTAATCAGCGGGACAAAGATGGGCGACCCGGCTTTTCGCAAGAGCCTGGTGGATGGCGGAACGGCCGCCGTGGAGGCTTCCGGCGACCCGATGATCGCGATGGCCCGGAGGATCGACCCCATTCGTCGCGAGCAGATCAAATGGCTTGAGGATAATGTCGAGAGCGTGGAACAGCGCGCAGGCGAGCAGTTGGGCAAGGCGCGGTTCGCGGCCTACGGCAAGACCACTTATCCGGATGCGACATTCACGCTGCGGCTGTCTTACGGACAGGTGCAGGGCTATCCGATGAACGGAACGAAGGCGCCGTACAAGACGACGTTCTACGGTTTGTATGATCGTTCAACGAGCTTTGACAACAAGGGGCCCTTCGAATTGCCGAAGCGCTATGTCGAGGGAAAGGACAAGCTGGACCTGAATACGCCTTTCGACTTCGTCACGACGAACGACATTATCGGCGGGAATTCGGGCTCTCCGGTGGTGAATCGTAACGGTGAGATCGTGGGGCTGGTATTCGACGGAAACATCGAGTCGCTTGTCGGGGACTTCGTTTTTGACATCACGGCGAACCGGACGGTGGCCGTGCATACGGCAGCCATGACCGAGGCGCTGACCAAGCTATACGGCGCGCAGCGGCTGGTGGACGAACTGCTTGGCAAATAGCTCAGGCAACTTTTTCGGCGGTTTACGGAATCGCAGAGGGGTGAGAAGGTGAAGCCGTGAACCTTTTGCGAAAAATTGTCGCGCTTTATCTCTTGGCGGGAGCGGGGCCGTGCATTGCGGCATGGCCCGCTCTGGCGCAAGATCCACCTGCGAACGCACCCCCGAAAAAACAGGACGCGCCCCAGCCCAAACCCAATACCGATTCGGCGATGCAATCCGCGCCGGACCAGCCAAAGTGGGATCCGTTGCGCGCGGAAAAGGACATGGAAGTCGGGAAGTTCTACATGAAGAAGGGGGATCTGGACGCGGCAATCGACCGCTTTCAGGATGCGACCGACGCGAAACCGGGATACGCCATTCCCTTCCTGTACCTGGGCGAAGCTTACGAGAAAAAGGGAAGGAAGAAGCAGGCCGTGAAGGCCTACCAGCGGTACCTTGATCTTTATCCTCACGCCGAAGATGGCGACAAGATCCGCAAGAAGATCGAGAAGCTCCACGAAGAGATCGACAAAGAACGGAGCTGACAAGAGTGCGGCAAGAGCCGCGGCTGCGGAGATATTGATTTCCCTCCCACTTTGCTGGATCGGAATATCCGGCCGCGGGTCAGTTTCCAGTTTGCGGCGTACTTAGAGCGTACAGGCAGACAGCTCTTAACTTCCGCATTGCCGACCATCCAGACAAAACCCACGCGATCAGCTCACCGCTTTCTTCACGAGCGCGCCGATCCTTGTCTCTTCGTCAGCGGTCAGCTCCTTCAGCGCGAAGGCTATCGGCCACATGTGGCTTTCGTCGAGCTTCGCCTTATCGCTGAAGCCGAGCGTCGCGTACCTCGTGTTGAACTTCTGCGCGCTTTGGAAGAAGCAGATGACCTGGCCGTCCTTGGCATACGCGGGCATCCCGTACCAGGTCTTCGGCGAGAGGGTTGGCGCGCTGGCTTTGATGATCGCGTGGAGCCGCTCGCCCATGGCGCGATCCGGTGCCGGCATCGCGGCGATCTTCGCGAGCACGGCGCTTTCCCCGTCTGCCTTACCCGCGCGCGAGCCCGCCTGCAGCTCTTGGACGCGCTCCCTCATCGCGGCTCGTTCCTCGTCCGCGAATCCCTCCCGCTTCTTGCCGGTCACGGTGGTGCTCTTGGCGGCCTTCTGCGTGCCCTTCTTTGCAGGTTTCCTCTCAGCCATGGTGTCCCTCCGTAGGATCGAGCTCCTTTTTTAACGTATCACGGGCAATCCGGCAATATGCCGACTGCCGAATCACGAGTTCGTTTTGACCCTGCCGAGATGGTGCGCAGCGTGCTGCGCCCCTACAACGGCAGGAGAAACCGAGGAACGGCCCGCCTCCCTCCTGCGGCGGGCAGGCCGAAGGCCGGACAGTACAAAGAAAGAGAAACCCAAAGAGGCAGGGGAAGATAGATCTACAGAGTGCGGAAGAAGGACCAAGACCATTTCCTCAGGGGCTAAAGCCCAATGATTGCCATGGCCTTATTGTCGGAGCTAAGGCGACCCCCTAAACTTCGGACCTTTTTCGCACGCGGTTTACCGGGCGAGGTGGTCTAGGACTTTGCGGGCCAGGGTGAACTGATCGAAGCGTTTTTCTTCGGCGCGAAATTCAGGGGAGTGTGATAAGAGCGTGCAGCCGGAGCGACGCGTGGGATGCTTGACGTGCAGCATCTCGTGAAACAGGACGTACTCGACGACAAATTGCGGGATGCCGGGCCGGTCCATGCGTCGATTCAATAGAATCTGATTCGGCCCGGGATCATAGCAGCCGAACTGGCGGCGCCAACCGCGGACGCTCCAACCGATGTGGGGGCGGCGTAGCTCTCCGCTGAAGTATTTTGAATTCAGCTGATCGAACAGTGCCGCAAGATCATACTGGCGGCCCTGCGGCGCGGCCTGCCTGGGGCGCACGCGGCGACCGCGCATGCGGCTGATACGGGAGCGCGTACGATCGGAACGCGCGTAGGTCAAATAGGGCTGAACCAGGGCGCGCGGCAATTTGCGGCGAAAGACACGCGAAAGCAACAGCGCGGCGGCGCTTTCCAGGACGTCCAGGGGAGCGCGGCTAAGCAAGTCCGAAAGCCGCACAATAAGCAGATCTTCACGGCGGCGAATGGTCAGCACCAGACTGCTATAAGGATAAAATTCCACACGAAAATGAGGAGGACGCCCCTCGCATCCGATACGCGTGAAAACGCGATGGAATAGGGCAACGCCGCCGGGAACCAGATTCGAGTTGCGGGTTCTTGGGCTCAAGTCTTGCGCCTCACGGGTGGTGGCGCGGCTTTTTTCTTGGCCTTCTCGGCTTCGTTGAGGGCATCCTGCGTGCCTTCGATGGCGTCGTCGAGATTGTCTTTGTAGATATCGAGTTCCGGGCCCCCCGCCGCGAATTTCTGCAGGATGGGAAGAAATTCCTTGGTTTTTGTGGCCATGAGGTCGATGCCCAGGCGAATGTTGTCCTGCTTTTCGAGTCCCAATTGGATCAGATCGGCAGCGTCATCCACACACCCAATATACGAGTTCATAAGAAAATTGAGCATCTCCGTGTGCTTAGTGGGTGACGGGTGCTCGAGTTCGTACTGAAACTTCTTCAGACGGTCGTCGGCAAAGGACAAAAAAAGCGCGATCCGCTGGTTGGATGTTTCGGCGTCGCGAATCTTGTCCGCTTCAAGCGCAGAGAGGTAATCCTTGTCCGGGCGCTGGGCGCGGGCGGCGCCAGAAAAACAAACCAGGGGCAGCAGAAAGACCAGAATGGGGAGGAGGTGATTGCATCTCATGGTTTCGCCTCCGGTGGCGCGGGGACTTTTTGGGGATCCTTGGTACGCCGGGGAAACAGCAGATGAATCAGCTCGTCATCGAAGGAGATGAGATCCTGACGGACGATCTGTAGCGGCGGGCGCAGCGGATCAGGAACAACTACCAAAGTCTCCTCCACTTCGCGAACGCCGCGGCGGACCTGCAACTCAAGCTGGCGATAACTGTTGCCGTGGCGGTCAGGGTCCGGCTCCTCCTTTCTGAGAAGGTCAAAAGCGGCGCGAACGTTGTCCCGGTATTTTTCAAAGATAAAGTCAACGGTGGGGTAATCGCCGGCCTGGTCCGCTTTGGCGGCAGATTCGAACTGGACCTGGCTGAGTTTGTCGAGCGTCTTGATCTTAGTTGCCGCGTGGGGATCGTGATCAAAATGATCCTGAAGCTCCTTGACCTTGTCGGCGGCAAAAAGCAAGGAGCACACGAGAAGGAATATAGCGGGAGCAAACACGAAAATTCCGGGGCCTGGATTCCCTGTCCTATTTCTTGTTCTGGGCCCTTTTCTCAAGAACATGGATACGCTGGTTGGCCTGCCAAACCTGGTTAGGATTCTTGTTCTGATCGAGCTCCAAGAACTTTCGATACGCATCGAGAGCAGGCCGAACCTCATCAAGCTTATCGTAACAAAGTGCGCGAATAAACCACTGCCCGGCGTTGAGCGTTTCCGCCTTGGCAATGAGATCGAGTGCGGACAGGGTGGCCGGGTAATTCTCGCTGAGGTAGAACACGGAGCTCAGATCTTTCCAATAGGCGAGATTATTGCGATCGAGCTGAAGCGCATTCTTGAGTTCTTTTTCCGCGGCGGGAAAGTCGCGTTTCTGAAGGAGAACATGACCCAGGCCGCCGTGCAGATGGGCATCATTGGGCGCCAGAGCAACGGCCTGGCGAAGCGTGATAATGGCATCGTCCAGCTTCCTCTGGGCAATCTGAACGTCGGCGCGGAGCATCAGAGTCTCGACGGCGGGTTGCTGGCCCGCGGTGGCGCGATCGATTTCGGCGAGGGCGGCGTCGTACTGCTGCTGCTCGATCAGAATATGGATCAAGCGGTTGCGCGCGGCAGCGTCACCCGGTTGCACGGCGATGTAGTTACGGTAGGCCTCGGCGGCGTCGGGTTTCTTTTGTGCGTCGAGGCTTTGCGCCAGGCCCTGCAGGGCCATGGGCGACTGGGGTTGAATCTCCAAAGCGTGGCGGAATTTGCCTTCCGCATCGGCGGGGCGCGAACTGAGGAGATACATGGCACCGAGATGGGTCAGCGTCTCGACGTCGTTTGGGTCGAGGTGTGAAGCGGCTTCAAAAGATGCGGTGGCTCCCGCAACATCTCCGGAGCGTTCCAAAGCGAGACCCAATAAGAAGCGGGGGCGGGTCTGTGCAGGCAGAAGTTCCGTAGCTTTGCGGAGCGGCCCGGCAGCGGCGGACGGATCTTTCTCAAGGAGGAGAATGCCCAGGTTAAGTTGTGCTTCGGCCATTTTGGGATCGAGTTGGGCGGCTTTTTGATATTCCACGCGGGCTTCGTCGGTGCGTTTCACAGCGGTAAGCGCATAGGCCAACTGAAAGTGCGCGAAGGCGACATCCGGTTTTTCGGCGAGAAACTTTTGCAGGGGGACGAGCGCCGCTTCGAAATCGTTTTTGTCGAGGTCGGCCTGGGCTTCGTCGAGGAGATCGTTCAATGGATTGCGGAGCTTCTGCGTCCTGGCTTGCGGGGGTTTGTTGGGCGCATCCTGGGATTGCAGCGAAAACAAGGACGGCGGTGGAGTGCGGGCGGCCGCACGATCCGGGAAAGGTATTCCGGCTACGGCGAGTGCCAGGGCAAACGACCAGAAAATGCGACGACGGTGGTTCATGGCTCTAAGGGAGGCTGCTTCACCGCTTCGCTTTTCACAGGCGCAACTCCCGGTGTTTTGGATGCGCCATCGGAGGGGCGCTTTGCCTGAGGGTTTCCATTGCCGAGGACGCGCGCGAGATGGCGCCCGGTGTGCGACTGGGCATTGCGCGCCACCTGTTCGGGTGTGCCGGTGGCGATGATCTTGCCGCCCTGATCGCCGCCTTCCGGGCCGAGATCGATGAGCCAGTCCGCGGCTTTGATGACGTCGAGATTGTGTTCAATGACCAGGAGCGACGCGCCCGATTCGAGGAGCTTGCGGAAAGCGGCGAGCAGCTTGGCGATATCGTCAAAATGGAGACCGGTGGTGGGCTCATCGAGAATGTAGAGGATGCCGCGGTTTTCCGTGCGCGAAAGATGGGCGGCGAGTTTGAGGCGCTGCGCTTCGCCGCCGGAGAGCGTGGTGGCGGACTGGCCGAGACGGAGATAGCCAAGACCAATCTCGTTAAGGATGCGAAGTTTCGTGACGACCTTGGGGAGGTTCACGAAGAAGGCCAGGGCTTCGCGCACGGTCATATCGAGAACATCATGGACATTCTTGCCGTGGTAGCGAATGTCGAGAACGCTGCTCTTGAAGCGCTGGCCGCGGCACTCCTCGCAGATCAGTTCAACGTCGGCCAGGAACTGCATTTCGACGGTGACGGTGCCATCGCCCTGGCAGGTTTCGCAGCGCCCTCCGGGGACATTGAAGGAAAAATGGCCAGCAGAGAAGCCGCGGCGCTTGGCGTCGGGTGTTTCGGCGAAGACGTCGCGAATCGCATCGAAGGCCTTGAGGTAGGTGGCGGGATTGGAGCGCGGGGTGCGGCCAATCGGCGATTGATCCACGATGACGAGGTCCTGGATGTACTCTTCTCCAGCGAGGCTATCGCAGAATTCCTTGATGCTGGCACCACTGCGCTGCGCGGAGAGCGCGCGATAAAGAACATTGTGCACGAGGGTGGACTTGCCGGACCCGCTGACGCCTGTCACGACGGTAAGAACCCCCAGCGGCAGCATCAGATCCACATTCTGGAGATTGTGCAGGGTCGCGCCGCTCAGGCGGAGAAATTTCCCGGCGGGCTTGCGGCGATTGGCAGGAACGGGAATGCGCAATTCGCCGTTCAAATAACGCCCGGTGATGGACTTGGGGTCCTTGAGAATTTCGGCGTAGTTACCCGAGAAGAGCAGCCTGCCGCCGAGTTCGCCCGCGCCGGGACCCAGATCGAGGATGCGGTCCGCGGCTTGTATGGTGTCTGGATCATGCTCGACGACGAGGACGGTGTTGCCGAGATCGCGGAGACTCTTCAGGATGTCGATGAGGCGCTGGGTGTCGCGCGGGTGCAGGCCGATCGACGGTTCGTCCAGGACGTAGAGTGCGCCGACGAGATGCGAACCCAGCGACGTGGCCAACTGGATGCGCTGGGATTCCCCGCCCGAGAGAGTGGAGGTCAAGCGGTCGAGGGTGAGGTAGTCGAGGCCGACTTCGTCGAGAAATTGCAGGCGGGAGCGAATCTCTTCCAGGATTTTGTCAGCGATTTTGGATTGCGATTCCGTAAGGCGCAGCTCCAGGAAAAACTTGCGGGCTTCCTTCACGGTGAGCTTGCAAAGCTCCGTGATGGATTTGCCGGTGATGCGCACGGCGCGAGCTTCGGCGCGAAGGCGTGAGCCACCGCAGTCGGGACACGTGGCGTACCCGCGGAAACGGCTCAAAAAGACGCGCACGTGGAGTTTGTACTTCTTGCGCTCGAGCCAGTTGAAGAAACCCTTTACGCCGCCGAAATCGTTTTCGGGGTCGCCTTCGAGAATCAGGCGGCGCTGTTCGGCGGTGAGCTGGCGCCAGGGAACGTTTGTGGGAATGCCGCGGCCGCGCGCCCACTTGCGCGCTTCCTGGGAAAGGATGCGGTAGCGCGGCTTGGTCCACGGTTCAATCGCGCCGTCATCGAGCGATTTGCTGGGGTCAGGGACGACGAGGTTGAGATCGAAATCGATGGTGTTGCCAAAGCCCTGGCAGCGCGGGCAGGCGCCAAAGGGATTGTTGAACGAAAAAAGACGCGGCTCGGGTTCCTGGTAGAGCGTGCCATCATTCTTGCACTCGAAGCGCTCATTGAAGGTGAGGCGCTCGGCAGGAGTGCCGGCAGCATCGGCGGGAAACTCCAGGATGGCTTCGCCTCCGCCCTCGCGGTAGCAAATTTCGATGGAATCGACGAGGCGCGAGCGAGAGTCCGGATTGGCGGCGAGGCGGTCCACAAGAACGTGGACGGGCCCGGCGAAATCGACGTCGAGGAGCGATTCCGGCGAGGAGAATTCGTGGATGCGGCCTTCCTGATAAAGCCGGTTGAAGCCGCGCTTCTGCAACTCTTGCAGCATCAGGCGCAGGGCATCCTCGGGGGGAGGGGCGGCAGCCTTTTTCCGGGATGCCCTTTTCGGCGCGGCAGGTGGCTCGGGACTGGGCACGCGCAAGAGATAAAGCACGTAGAAGCGGCGGCCGGGAGCGTGCGCGATAACGCGATCGGCAATCTGGTCGGGCGAATCGCGCCGCACCTCGCTGCCGCACTTGATGCAGAACGTTTGGCCGCAGCGGGCAAAGAGCAGGCGAAGATAATCGTAAACTTCGGTGGCCGTTGCGACGGTCGAGCGCGGATTGCGCGTGGCGTTTTTCTGACGGATGGCGACGGCCGGGGCGATCCCGGTGACCTCGTCTACGTCTGGCTTTTCCATGCGCTCCAGGAACTGCCGGGCATAAGCGGAAAGGGATTCGACATAGCGGCGCTGGCCTTCGGCGTAGATGGTGTCAAAGGCCAGGGAGGACTTGCCGGAACCGCTGACGCCGGTGACGACGGTGAGGGCTTCGTGGGGGATTTCCACGGTGATGTTCTTGAGGTTGTGGACGCGGGCGCCGCGTACACGCAGAACTTCCTGTTGCTGGAGGGTGGGAGCGATAGTTTCGTTCGTGGCCAAAGGGAAGCTCAGTCAGCGCGCTCGTCGCATCGTGCCTAAACCTCAAAGTATACGACTCCGCCGGGGATGCGGCAAATTGGGTGCGGGAGTGGAAGAGTCCTGTCACATCGTACCCTCCTGGCGGCGTTGAAATGTCTGCGTGAGAAGCGGTGGTTGGAGTCAGCTGGCCGGCCGGGAAAGAGCCACCCGGGGTGCGACCGAAGCGGATGGGCAAGGGGCGTGACGCAGATCACAGAAGTTAGGCGATTTGCAGTTGACAATTAGTTGCATGTATAATTGCAAATTATTTGCAGTTAAGGAGCGCCCTTAAGCATGCACACCCATTCCCCACTCCGGCCATTTCTCACGGCGGCGTTCTTGCTGCTGGTCCTTGGCGCCGTCGCCCACGCGGCCGACTCCCCTACTCTATGCGGGACGGTGATCGATCCGAGCGGGTCTGCGATCGCGGGAGCCACGGTTGTTCTTCGCGCTCTCGATTCCGCCGGCATGCAAGTTGCCACGACGAATGACGAGGGCTACTACTTTTTCGTTGTTCCCTCCGGCCGTTACGATCTCGAAATCTCCGCTCCGTCCTTCCATCCTTTCCACCAAGCGGGACTGGTGCTTGAAGCCGCGCATCCAACGTGCATGGACGCGCAGCTCTCTTTGGAACCGCGAGCAGAGAGTGTCACCGTTGTGGAAGGAGGCCTTGTCCTCGATCCCTCGTCCACAGAAATGGGGCAGGAACTGGAGGAAAAGAAGATTTCCTCCGTACCGCTGAACGGGCGGAATTTTGCGGATCTGATGAGCCTGCAACCCGGGATCATACCCACGAGCAGTGCCCAGCCCAATGCTGTCGTGATGTCAGGCGTGACGAGCACGCCGCCCTCGGGCGACCTGAATGCGGGGAACGTCTCCGTCAGCGGCCAACGCGAAACCTCGAACGGGTTTGCCGTGAATGACAGCGACGTCGAGGAAGACGTGAACATGGGCACGGCGATCGTGCCGAACCTCGATTCGATCCAGGAGCTTCGCGTGCTCACGGGAAATTTCGACGCGCAGTACGGCAACTACAGCGGTGGGCAGGTTTTGCTGACCACAAAGTCGGGTGCCGATCTCTTCCACGGCAGCGTGTTCGAGTTTCTTCGCAACACCAATCTGGACGCGAAGAGTTACTTTTCGCCGGACCGGGCCGCATTCGATCGCAATCAATTCGGTGGCACGATGGGGGGTCCGGTGCGCAAACAAGCCATCCATTTCTTTGCCGATTATCAGGGAACGCGCATGGCCGAGGGGATTGAAACCGGGCGGATCTCTGTTCCCTCGGAACTGGAGCGCACGGGTGACCTTTCCGACCGGGCGAGTTCCCTGACCGGTGCCGCGAGCGGCCCGTATCTTGCGGGGCTGCTGACTCAGAAGCTGGGTTATGCGGTGAGTTCCGGCGAGCGGTATTACTTCTCGGGCTGCACGAGCGCTGCGCAGTGTGTTTTTCCCAATGCGCAGATCCCGCAGAACGCGTGGTCTGCGCCCGCGCTTGCGTTGCTTCAGTACATCCCGCAGGCCAATCAGGGTACGACGATTTTCTCCTCCTCATCAGGAAACGAAGCACTGCGGGACGACAAAGGCGCCATAAGGATTGATGCTGCGACGCACTGGGGATCATTTTCCGCATATTACTTCGCCGATGACTACCGGCTGGACAATCCGTACCCCACCGGCCAGGGCGGCGCAAACGTCCCGGGCTTTAACGCCATCTCCGAAGGAAGGGCGCAACTGCTTAGCCTGGGATTCACAAGGGTCTTCAACGCGAACGCGATCAATGATATCCGCTTCAGTTTTATGCGCAGTGGCAACAGTATTGGGACGCCGGTGGGCGGCGTCGGTCCGTCTCTCGCGTCGCAGGGTTTCCTCACCGGGGAGGGCACCGTGGGCATCGTGCCGCTGAACCCCTCGATCGAAGGCATCGAGAACACTTCGCTGAACAATCTCACTTTCGGAGTGGATGTCACCGGCCTGACGCAAGCCAGTAACACTTATCAGTGGTCCGACAATTTTACGAAAATCTTTGGGCGGCACACGTGGAAATTCGGCGCATCGTTGCACCTGGACCAGATCAACACGAACCCGGACACCGCCTCCAATGGCTCGTTCGCCTTCCGTGGCACGGAGACGGGTCTCGACTTCGCCGACTTTCTTCTGGGCGTCGCCAGCAGCTACTCGCAAGCCGACTCCCGGAGTTTTTATCCACGGAACAAATACATTGGGCTATTCGCGCAAGACACTTGGCGCATCACGCCGAATCTTACCTGGAACTACGGATTGCGCTGGGACGTGTTGCCGGCATGGCGGGAAAAATACAATCAGTTTCCGGGACTCGCGCTGGGCGAACAGTCGCTGACGTTTCCCGGCGCTCCCGAGGGTCTGGTCTATCCGGGCGACCCCGGGATTCCGTCGACGCTGGCTCCGACGAAATATTCCAATTTCGCGCCGCGTTTCGGTCTCGCGTACTCACCCCAATTTCAGGATAGATTGCTGCGGAAACTCTTCGGAAGCGTTAACGGGACGCGGCTTGTGGCGGGGTACGGCATCTTTTACACGGCCTTTGAGGGATTGTCCGCGGGCATCATGAGCGCCAATCCGCCGTACGGCTACGATTACACGAGTCTCACGCCAGTACTGTTCTCCACGCCGTTCGTCTCCGCCGCGAGCGGGCAGGAATTCGTTCAGCCCTTCCCTTCACCGATTCCTGCTTACGGCGCATCGCCAAGCCGGCCAAACACGAGTGTGGATTGGTCCAAGTACCTGCCGATCACGGGAGTTCCCGCGTTCTATCACGGCAACGTTCCGCCGTATGCGGAGACGTACACGCTCTCGGCGGAACGCCAACTCGGCAAGGAAACTCTGCTGACCATGAGCTACGAGGGTTCGCAAGCGCACCACCTTCTCGCCATTGTCCCAGCAAATCCCGGGAACGCGGCGCTATGTCTGGGCGTCAGTGAACTTTCCCAGGTCGCGCCCGGCAGCCCGACGTGCGGCCCATTCAGCGAAGGAGGGCTGTTCACGAAAGCTGACGGTGAAGTGGTACAAGCTCGTGGGCCGTTCAGCTCGCAATTTGACGCGGTCACCTATCAGAAGACCATCGGGAGATCGAATTACAATTCGCTTGAGATTAATCTTCGCCACCACAGCAAGTCGCTGGAAATTCTTGCGGGTTATGCCTACAGCAAATCGCTGGATGACTCATCGAGCCTTTCCGAAGAGATCAATCCCATCGATCCGGGGCTAAGCAAAGCGCTTTCCGCGTTCGACCTGCGCCACAACTTCGTCGTGTCCTACAACTACAGCCTGCCCAGCCGTGTATTCGGCCGGGAGAATCGCTGGACCGAGGGTTGGTCCGTTTCTGGCGTCACGCGCTTGGCCACGGGACTCCCGGTCACCTTTTACAACAACAATGACACTTCGCTCCTCGGGAGCATTCCGAACGGGGTCAACAACAATGGCTTGGACACGCCCGACCGTGCGATGGGCAGCCTGCACATCAACAATAATCCGCGCAAGGGCTTGGCGGCCTTCGACACCGCACTTTTTGCGCTGCCCGCGCTTGGCCAGTTTGGCACAGCGTCGCGGCGCTTTTTCTCCGGTCCCGGGATGTTGAACTTTGACGTGGCGCTGCAGAAGAATCTGCGGCTCACGGAATCGAAATCGCTGCAATTCCGAATGGAAACGTTCAATACGTTTAATCACGCGCAGTTCTTTGGCGCCGCCTCGGTGGATGGCAACATCAGTGACGCCACGTTCGGTCAAGTGGTCGGCAGCATGTCTCCGCGCCTGGTGCAACTCGCGGCCAAGTTTATCTTCTGACGATATATGCTTCACGCAAACCTATAGGCACGTGGCGTTTTCTCGGGCTGCGCCATAGCTTACCTCGGACGAGCCCGCCTTACTTCAGTTCGCCTATGAGGCTTGATCTTGGGCTGGGAACTCGCACATTTCGAATGTGACTGCAAGATTGTGATTATTCCTGCTCGAGGCGGATGTGGCCGATGCCGCCTTCGACGGTGAGGCGAATCGTGTTGGGTGATTTGCCGTAGGCGGCGTTGACGTACTGGCCGTCTTCTTCCTTGAGGCCGTGGACGTCCACGGAGCCGAGGCCACCGTGTACTGTGGCCACAACGCCAATGTTTTTCGGCAGGCGCACGATGGCTTCACCTACACCACCATGAATTTCGGCATGGAGGTCCTTGGCGCGCTCGCCAGTGAGGTCGACGTTGGCTTGACCGGCGCCAATATTGAGTTCGAGGCGGGTGAGGTTCACTTTGGCGAGGTGAAATTCGCCTTTACCGGCGCCGACATCTACTTTGAGTTCGATGGGGGTTTCGTCGCTCACTTTCAAGTTCCAGGTATTGTCTGAGTGCCCGACGATCTGGCCGCCCTTTTCTTGATTGATGGTGAGAGAGCCGACGCCATTTTCAACGGTGTAGTCCACTTCCGGCGCTCCCCAGGAGCCGCTGCGATAGAATTCTGCCTCGAGCAATTGGTGGGCTCCGCCTTCGAGGCGCAGCTCACCCGCAGGCATTTCCAGGTTCATACGAACAGCTTTGGCGCCTTGCAGCGCGACCGTCTTGCTGTCGTGGCTGCTGCCGCCGGTGGAAACGGTGTCCCAATTCGTCCAGTGGAGCCGGTGGGTGGAATGGTGATGCCAGAGCAGTAAGCTAAGAACGATCAAAAACAACAGTGTGCCAATCATGGAGCCAACAGGAAACGACGGGGCGGTTTGCGGATCGCGGTGGCGCTGCATGCGGTCCCAGAACATGCCGGCGCCCACGAGAATCAGGAAGAGCGGCCAGTACTTCCAGAGAACCGGGAAGGGATCAAAATCGGGCAACCAGCGCCATAGCAGGAATAAAGTGCCAAGAGCAATCAGGAGAAGCGGAAACACCACGGAACCGCTTCGCGTGCGACCCTGTTCGGACATGGGTACTCCTTCTATACAAGTAGTACGCTGAAAATGAGGAAAAAGTTCACTTGGAGCGAGCCGCTGGGAACATCGTAGGGCTACTTGGAGAGAGGGTCAAATGCCCGGAGCGGGACGCGCTATGATTGACTTGTGACCGAAAGACTAGGAGGAGGAGCAGGAGACCTGAGGGGCCAAGGAATGTGTATGAGAACTGGAAAAGTCTGGCCTCAGCGGCTAAAGCCGAAATAATTTCGGCCGCTAACGGCACGACTGAAGTCGCGCCCTCCCGGGAAGCGTCTGGAATCACACAGACTCCCAAGGCTTGACCTCCTGGAGAGAACCAGAACGAGTTGAAAGTGGAATTGAGGAAGGGCGAGATGACGAAATTTGCGCGGGTGATCTGGATCGTGCTGGACAGCGTGGGGATCGGCGAATTGCCGGACGCAGCCGTGTATGGCGACGTGGGGCGCAACACGCTGGGCCACATCGCCGAATCGCGCCCATTGCGGATTCCTACGCTCGTAGAACTTGGGTTGGCCAATATCGCGCCACTGAAGCATTTGCAGCCCGCACAGGCAGCGCGCGGATTTTACGGGAAAGGAGCGACGCGTTCGCCTGGGAAGGACACGACCACGGGTCACTGGGAGATGGCAGGTGTGTGGCTGGAGCAGGCGTTTCCCGTGTACAAGCAGGGGTTCCCGCCGGAGGTGATGGAGCCGTTTGAGAAACAGATTGGCCGGAAGACGTTGGGAAACAAGCCGGCATCGGGGACAGAGATTATCAAGGAATTGGGCGAGGAGCACGTGAGGACGGGAAAGCCGATTGTCTACACATCAGGCGATAGCGTGTTTCAGATTGCGGCGCACGAAGAGGTGATTCCGATCGCGGAACTGTATCGCATGTGTGAAATCGCGCGGAAATTGTTGGATGGGAAACACCGCGTGGGGCGCGTGATTGCGCGGCCGTTTATGGGCGCTCCGGGACACTTCTCGCGAACGTCGCGGCGGCACGATTATGCCGTGGACCCGCCATGGCCGATGCTTTTGGATGAACTGGAGGAACGCGGCGTACCGGTGTTCGGCGTCGGCAAGATCCACGATATCTACAACGGGCGCGGAGTGGACGAATACGTCACAACGAAGAACAACGCCGATGGGATGGAAAAACTGGCGGACGCAGCAAGGGATCGCGAGAACGGGCTGATTTTCTGCAACCTGGTGGATTTTGACATGCTTTTTGGCCACCGCAAGGATGTGGAGGGATTTGCGCAATCACTGGAGGAATTTGATGTGTGGCTGGCATCGTACCTGCCGCTGCTGAAGGAGCAGGATGTGCTGATGATTACCGCGGACCATGGCTGCGATCCCGATCCTCGCTGGGAGACCACGGACCATTCGCGAGAGTACGTGCCGATCCTGGCGTACACGCCGGCAAACCAGTACGGGTTGAGTCTTGGCGTGCGGGAGACTCTGGCGGACATGGGGCAGACGATTGCGGAGAATTTTGGCGGGACAATTCCGCACGGGAAGAGCTTTTTGGGTGAGCTGAGTTGAGGCGGGCTTGTCAGCGGTGCGGCCGGGAAGAAAAGACTTACGCAGAGTCCACAGAGAACACAGAGTTCGAAGAGAAAAGAAACCCAAGACCCTAAAGCGATGTGGGGCGATCCCTCAAGCGAATCAAGGTCTCATCGATTTCTCCCGTGCTGAGACCTTGCCGCGATCCCTCCACTTCGGCCCGCAAAAATCGCGGGACTACGGTCGGGATGACAGCGGGGCTTTGGTTTTGCCGAGTAGGGGTCGAGCATGCTCGAACCCTACATGAGCGATTGCCGAGTTGACCCGGAGCAGAGCCTCAGGAAACTCGGGCTACTTGCCGGTGGCGGTGGAAGCGGCGGCCATCGGTGCATAATAGCCGTTGCGTGTGCGCGCTGCGAGCTTGCCCTTGCCACGGGGCGGAATGACATCCACGTGGACGCTACGGAAGCTGCCATCGCGGGCGATATTCAATGGGTAGTATCCCAGGGTGTATTGGTGGCGAATGTCGTGGGCCACCTGTTCACAGATGCTGTGGACATCTCCGACGTTCTCCGGAAAGTAAGCCACGCCACCCGAAGCCAGGGCAATTTCCGTAAGGGCTTTCTTGGCGGTCTTGGCGCTGCGCTTGCTCTCCTGGCCGAGCAGGCCGATCGTATAGATCACGGTATCGGTCTTCTGAATCTCGCGAATAGTTTTCTCCAGCGAATTGCGGCTGGTGTTGTCCTCGCCATCGGTGACGATTAGCAGGACTTTCTTTTCTTTCTTGCCTTTTTTCAGATGGTCAAGCGAGCCGATGATGGCGTCATAGAGCGCCGTGCTGCCGCGGGCGTCGATGCGCTCCAGCGCTTCCTTGAGTTCGGGAATGCTGCTGGTGAAGTCCTTATCGAGATCGAGGTAGAAATCGTCGTTGAAATTGACGACGAAGGATTCGTCCTGGGGATTGCTGCTTTGCACGAGGGTCAGTGCGGCTTCGTTCACTTGCGGGCGTTTGTCGCGCATGCTGCCGCTATTGTCGATGACCAGGCCCATGCTGACGGGAATATCTTCGCGCTTGAAGAGGGTAAGCTTCTGCTCGACTTTGTCTTCGTAAACGCGGAAGTTGTCTTGCGCGAGTCCTTCCACAAATTTGCCGCGGTCGTCGAGCACGGTGGTGTGAAGCACGACCAGATTAACATTCAGCTTGATATGGCTTCCCGTTTGCCCCTTGCCGGCATCCTGGTCGGGGGGTGGCGGAGGAGGGACCGTTTGCACCGGGATCTGGGCGAGCGACGGGCCAGCAAAGAGAAGCAGGGCCAGCGACAGAGCTAGGCCGGCAAGGAATGCACCGCGAAGATTACGATGGACTTCAGTGCGCGGGCGCGTAGTAGCCGGTCTTGGAGTAAACGGTAAGAGGCGGCAGTCCCTTGGGTGGGCGCAGCTTGACCTTGATCTTGCGCCACCGCGCGTCGTGGATATGATTGCTTGGTCGGTATCCCAGAACATATTGATTTCGCAGCTCCATGCCGATCTTGGACGCAATGTCCGGCAGATCATTAAGATGCTCGACGGCGAAAACGCGGCCACCAGTCAATTCCGTAATTTCATTGAGCAGCGACGGTCCGTGGAGTTCCTCCGGCGTTCGACTACGATTTCCAAGCGGGTCAAAAATGCCGATGGCATAGAGCTGGGTATCCGCTTCTCTGACCAAGCGCTTGATATCGTTTTCGTTGTACCTGCTATGATTATCGCCTCCATCGGAAAGGATGAGCAAGGCACGTTTGGCGTTGTGTGCACCCCTCATCTGGCTGAGGCCCAGGTAGATGGCATCCAGCAGGGCGGTCCTGCCCCCAGGAGAAGTCAGCATCAGGCGGGTTTGCAAGTCCTCCACGCTATTGGTGAACGCGCTCGTCAGTTCCGCACGTTCGTTGAAGCTTACAAGAAAGAATTCATCCTGCGGATTGGCCGTCTTGAAGAACTCGACTGCGGCATCGCGGGCCTTGTCAATTTTGTCGGACATACTGCCGCTAAAATCAAAGATGACTCCGATGGAGATGGGCACGTCTTCGGAGGAGAAGGAGACGATTTCCTGCTCAATGTTGTCCTCGAAGACGCGGAAGTTGTCGGTTTCCAGCCCGGTGACCAGGCGGTTGTAGGGGTCCGTGATGGTCACGTTGACCAGGGCCAAATCCACGTCCGTGTGGATGATCTTTCCGGGGATGATCTTCACGGCGGGGGTGTCCCGGGTGAGGGCGCCAAGTTTGGGTGGCTCCGGCAAAGCTCTAGCGGGAGTCAGATCGTTGGGGGCATCCTGGGCCCGCAGGGGAGCTGCAAGACAGAGCAGCAAGACGCAAGCGAAGAAGCGCGAAATCGCAAGCAAGCACCATAGGTGGGTCCCGCAGATAGCGCGCTTCACGGCTCCCCCTTCTCCCGGCTTGCCGGGAGGGCCGCGCAGAGATTTCATAATAGCATCCGGATTCCGGAAGGCAAGCCCTCTCCACGCGAGAGATAACAGGGACTTGAAGGGCCGACGAAGCCTACGCCATGTGCTAGCATCGCTTCAAGTAGGAAATAGGAAAGGGCGGAAGAATGAGTGATCCCAAGGTGATTGTGGTGATCCCCTCGCGCTACGCTTCCACGCGGCTGCCGGGCAAGCCGCTGGTACCGCTGGCCGGGAAACCCATGGTGCAGCACGTCTATGAAAGGGCCAAGCGAGCGCAGACCGTGCATCGTGTGTTGGTGGCAACGGATGATCAACGAATTGTGGATGCCGTGACGGCGTTCGGCGGCGAAGCGCGAATCACGCGCGCCGACCATCGCACCGGCACGGAACGCATCGCCGAGGTGGCTGTGCACGAGCCCGGCGACGTGTTCGTCAATGTACAGGGGGACGAACCGCTGATCGACCCAGTGGCGATTGACACCGCTGTCGGCGCGCTGCTCGAAGAGCCGCAGGCGCAAATTTCGACCGTGGCCACGCCTATCCGGCATGCCGGAGACATCATGGATCCCAACGTAGTAAAGACGGTGCTCGACTTTGATAGCAATGCCCTCTATTTTTCCCGCGCACCGATCCCCTGGATACGTGATACGCAACAGAAAGTGCACGTGAAGTATTGGAAGCACCTGGGGCTTTACGTTTTTCAAAGAGAGGCGCTGCTGGAGTATCCCACCCTGCCACAGGGGGAACTGGAAAAGATCGAACAACTTGAGCAGTTGCGGTGGCTGGAAAATGGCTGGAAGATCCGCGTGGCCGAGGTGGCACATGATGCGGTGAGCGTGGATGTTCCCGAAGACGTGGCGCGCGTGGAAAAGCTGATGCAAAAATAAGGCCGCCCGGCATCGGGGGTTTATGCCGGACGGCGGATAGGCGTAGGCGAGGGAGAGAATCTCCGGGGCCGTCACCTGGTCATTGTGATTGTCGTGAAACGAAGCCGGCAAGCACGCGGGTATGGGTACTATCCGTATTGACGAGCAGAACCGTGTTGGCGTCAACGATGTAGGCCTGGAAGTTATAGGCCGGCGAAACTGAGCTACCCGTCGTGATCTGGTAGGTGTTGTTGGTGCTGCCGTCGGAAGCGATGGTCAGCGTTCCCTGGGCTCCCGAATTGGGGTAAGAGGCAACACCGTTGATGTCCAGAGCGGTAGCATCCACAACACCGGAGATGTTGTTGGAGGCGGTGCTCGCCAGGGCATATTGCCCGACGTAATTCTCCACACCGAAAGAGCTGAGATTGACTCCACTCCAATTGAAGGCGTAGTTGCCGGCGAGACCTGCGAGGGTGAAGGGCGAACCGGTTTGGCCGAAGAAACTGCCATCCGCGACAGTACCGCTGCTGACGTCCTGGATGACTCCACTGGTGGGAGAGCTCAGGTAGAAGACGTATTGGAATGTGCGGGCGGAGCCGGAGTCCGTGAAGGTAAAGGTGCCGCGGCCACTGCCCGCATTCGTCGTATCAATCGCGTAGGTGGCGCCGGAGATGTTGGATCCCTGCGCAATGTGAAGTGGCGTGCCATCGTTGCTCTCGTCGTAAGAGATCGTACCGACGCCGCCCGCGCCATCCGCAGTGAAGCGCGCGGCGGCCGCATCTGGACCCGCGATGGAAGATCCGCCGACCAAATAGGCGAAACTGCCTGTGAACCCGGCATTCTGCGTAGGAATGGCACCGGTCTGGAGAACCCCATCGCCGGAAGTGCCGCCCAGGAGATCTTCCTCAAGGAACTTGAACCGCGTGGCATCCACAATGTAGAAGGCGTAGGTATGGCCGGCGAATTGGGCGGTGCCGCGGCCAAACGTCGTCCCGTTTGCGGGGTCGAGTTGGTAGGATCCCGGGAGGGTCAGAGGGACCGCGCCGGTAGGACCGCTGTTGCCGTCATTGGTGTCAATAACGCCGGCGGTGATGAGCCCGTTGCCATTTGCGGAGATATTCCCGACGGTGGAGACAACGGTTGGGGTCGCGCCCGTTAAAGATTCGCCAGAGAAATCAAAGACGTAATTCCCATTCAAGGCTGTGGCCGCAAAATCGGTGGGGGTTTGGAGGTTGAAGCTGCCCAGGCTGCCAGTGCCGGTGGGCCCTGTGTCGGTTTGCAGCAGGTAGCCCTGGCTGCTGGACTGAAGGATCATCGTCAACGTCAAGGGGTTGCCCGAGGTATCTTGCAGCGCGATGACGCCGCGGCCATTTGCCAGCACGGAATACTTGCCCGGCACAAAAGTAACCTCAAGGGGAGTCCCTAAGCTGAGGTCCACCACGTCTTCCATGGCGCTGGAGATGTTGCCGGACCCATCAGCGACGAAGCTTCCGGTACGTGCGAGGTATTGACCGTTGGGGTCCAGGCCGCTCATCGAAAATGCGTATTGCCCTTTCAGACTGCTCAGGGAGAAGCCACCGGTCGGAGGGGGAGGAGGAACGGACGAGCCGCCTCCGCCGCCGCAGGCGGTGAGAGCAGCGGCGACCGCCAGAGCCGCAAGCCAGAAGAGGCGCTTCACAGCACACCTCCCCGCGGCTTGCTTTCGGCGCCATTTTTCTGCACCACGTAACGAACCGGGATGCCGCGCTCACTGCGAACTGTAAGCGCCTGAGTACCCTTCTGCACAATTCTCGCCAGGAAGGGAGAGGCACTTCCGAAGGCCACGTTTTCGCCGATTATCCGTAGCGTGTCGCCCGTCTGGATGTTGAGATGATTTGCCGTCAAGACCCGGGGATCACCAAGGTGAACATCCACTACGCCGCCCGTCGTCTGCAGGGCAACGTGAGCGCCGAGCGGAGGCGTGGTCGAAGATTCGGTGTAGGAGACAACGGTCCCAACGAGTGTGCCTTCACGCTTCAGGTCATATTCCGAGGAACGTACTGGAGTTTGCGACGCTCTTTCCTGGCCCACTGCTGTGCAGCAGAAGAGCGCCATCCCAGCAACAATCCATAAAGACATCTTTCGCATGCGCATTATTTGCCTCACTGCTGGATTTCTACGGCGAGTGCCGCCATAGGGCCTCATAGATATAGACGTTTCTGGACCCATGCGACGTTACGCGTAAGCCCTGGCTGGATTAGTTTTGTGTCCCACAAGCCATTAAATAGACCTTACCGCACGTCCCAATGATTGGAACCCGGGAAAACGGAAAAGGTTTCGTGGAGTGAGAAGAAATTCCGATGACTGCGAACGAAGAGTTTGCATTGACACTCCGCAACGTTTTGAACATAATTATATGTACGTCAATCCTGCGGAGGTTCGACAAGCTCAGATCTGCTCGGAGCGGACGCGAGCGACCCGGATGGCGCCAAAATATATCTTTGTAACTGGTGGTGTAGTCTCCTCACTTGGCAAAGGCGTTGCAGCATCCTCCATCGGTTGTCTCCTCGAAAGTCGCGGCTTCAAAATCACCATCCAAAAATGCGATCCGTACCTGAACGTGGATCCCGGAACGATGAGCCCCTTTCAGCATGGGGAGGTTTTCGTCACGGATGACGGGGCGGAGACGGACCTCGACCTCGGACACTACGAACGCTTCACCCACGTTAAACTGACGCGCGACAACAACTGGACCACCGGGCGCATCTACGAAACCATTCTCACCCGCGAGCGCCGCGGCGATTACCTGGGAAAGACCGTGCAGGTCATCCCGCATGTCACCGACGAAATCAAGCGCTGCATTCGCAAAGTCTCCGAAGGCGTCGATATCGTGATCGTGGAGATTGGCGGGACTGTTGGAGATATCGAATCCCTGCCGTTCCTGGAGGCCATTCGCCAGATGCGCCTGGAACTCGGCCCGGAGAATACGCTGTTCGTACATGTGACGCTGGTGCCCTTTATCGCCGCCGCGGGCGAACTGAAGACCAAGCCCACGCAGCACAGCGTAAAGGAGCTGCTGGGAATCGGGATTCAGCCGGACATTCTGCTGTGCCGCAGCGATCACCACATTCCGGCGGAACTCAAGAAAAAGATAGCGTTGTTCTGCAACGTCGCGGAAGCCCGCGTCATTTCCATGGAGGATGTGAAGACGATTTACGAAGTCCCCGTGGAGTTGAACAAGGAAGGGCTCGACGCGCAGATTATCCGTTCATTGCGGCTGGAGGAGCGTCCCGCGGACATGCAGCCTTGGCTGGACATGCTCGATCGCCTGCATCATCCGCGCGGCGAAGTGCGCATCGGGATCGTCGGGAAGTACGTGCAATTGGAAGACGCGTACAAGAGTTTGCGCGAAGCCCTGCTGCACGGCGGGCTGGCGCACAATCACAAGACGGTCATCGACTGGATTGAGTCCGAGGAAATCGACTCGCTGGAGACAGCGGAGAAGCGGCTTCGCGGCTATGACGGCATTCTGGTGCCCGGGGGTTTCGGCAAGCGCGGGATTCAAGGAATGATCTATTCGATTCAGTATGCCCGCGAATATAAAGTTCCTTACTTCGGCATCTGCTTGGGGATGCAGTGCGCCACCATCGAATACGCGCGCGATATGGCGAACTTGAAACAGGCAGACAGCACGGAATTCGAGCCGCAAACACCGAACCGCGTGATCTACAAATTGCGCGAACTTCTGGGCGTGGACGAAATGGGTGGCACGATGCGCCTGGGCGCGTGGCCATGCAGACTGGAGCCCGGCTCGTTTGCGCACAAGGCTTACGGAGAGATCGAGATCAGCGAACGCCACCGCCACCGCTATGAATTCAATCGCGAATACGAGAAGGTGCTGACGGCTGCCGGACTGAAGATCACCGGGCGCACCCCGGACGAAAATTACGTGGAAATCGTGGAGGCGCCCAACCACCCATGGTTCCTCGGCTGCCAGTTCCACCCGGAGTTTAAGTCCAAGCCATTTGATCCACACCCGCTGTTCGCGGCGTTTATTGGCGCATCGCTCGAGCACAAGCTGCAGAAGTCGCGCCCGGCGGCACCAGCACCGGCGGGTGGAACCCAGCCTCACGCGCCCGCGCTACGCGCCACGCCGCACGCCGCGGCTTGAGGAAGTTCAATTATCGGGGCTTTCGTAGCTTAGACGAGAACAGATATATCCCGTAACCCAGCGAAACGAGGATTACTGCCCCTACAGCGGATCCTTCCATTCGGGTTACCCGGTTTTTCGCTCGCTCTTTCTTGAGTACAGCTTCATTTTCGTCTGTTGGGTTCTTGTACCAGTTGGAAAACGCGACATCGAAGTCTCGACGGTGAATGAAAGTCGCGGCGTCAACCGCCATGTAAGCCAGTATATACGCACAGACCAATATGACGGCATGTCTCGCGGTACGCACAATTCCAGATTAGCGGACTCCTCTGCTCCCGGCTCCATGTGATATCTTCATTGTTTCAAATGAAACACGCTATCGAAATCACACTTGGTTCGTTGCGCCTCGGCGGCGGCAATCCGCTGTTCCTGATTGCAGGCCCCTGCGTTATCGAGTCCGAAGCGCATGCACGAATGATGGCGGAGCGCGTCGCGAAAATCGCTGAGGATGCTGGTGTGCCATACATCTTCAAGGCTTCTTACGACAAGGCCAACCGTTCATCCGGGAAGTCCTACCGCGGCCCAGGGCTGACGGAGGGCTTGCGCATCCTCGGCAAGATTAAAGCCGATTTGCGTTTGCCCATCCTCACGGATATTCATGACGCTTCGCAGGCCCCGCCGGCCGCCGAAGTGGCGGACATCCTGCAGATACCCGCGTTCCTCTCGCGACAGACGGATTTGCTGGTTGCCGCGGCCAAAACGGGACGCATCGTCAACGTCAAGAAAGCGCAATTCCTTTCGCCCTGGGACATGGGCAATGTCACCGAGAAAATTGCCGCGGCCGGCAACTCCAAAATCATTTTGACGGAGCGAGGGGCGAGTTTCGGGTATAACAACCTGGTTGTGGATATGCGCGCATTCCCGGTGCTTCAGAAGCTTGGGTACCCCGTCGTCTTTGACGTGACGCACTCTGTGCAGCTTCCCGGCGGACAGGGGCACGCGAGCGGCGGCCAGCCTGAGTTTATCGAACCGCTCGCGCGCGCGGGAGTGGCCGCGGGCGTTGACGGCATTTTTCTGGAGACGCACGACAACCCCGCCGCCGCGCTTTCCGACGGGCCCAATGCCCTGCCCTTGGCGCAGCTTCCGCAACTTCTGGCCCGCTTGAAAGAGCTTTCCACTCTCGTTCGCCGCTGGAGCACGGCATGAGCCTCGAAACCGCACGGCGCGTTCTGCGCATTGAAGCTCAGGCCATTCAGGATGTGCTGGCGCGGCTCGATGCATCATTCGATCGCGCAGTCGAAGTGCTTTTCGCCTGCAAGGGGCGCGTGGTTGTGACAGGAATGGGGAAATCCGGGCTCATCGGGCGCAAAATTTCGGGAACGCTCTCGAGCACCGGCACGCCCTCGTTCTTTTTGCATCCGGCGGAAGCGCTGCACGGCGATCTGGGCATGCTGGCGCGAGGCGATGCTCTGCTGGCGATCAGCTATGGCGGTGAAACGCAGGAGATCCTGAATTTGCTGGAGACGCTGAAACGCCTGGGAATCGCGATCGTCACGCTAACCGGGAATCTGAAGTCGACGCTGGCGGAAGCCAGTGATGTGGCTCTGGACGTCAGCGTGAAGGAAGAAGCTTGTTCGCTGAATCTTGCGCCCACGGCCAGCACCACCGTGGCGATGGCCATCGGCGACGCCCTGGCTATTTCCCTGCTGGAAAAGCGCGGGTTTTGCCCGGACGATTTCGCGGCGCTGCATCCCGCCGGGCGGCTGGGAAATAAGCTGCTGCGCGTTGAACATCTGATGCACTCCGGCGAAGCCATGCCGCGCGTGGCCCCGGATACGCCGATGCCCGCCGTGTTTCATGAAATGTCCGCGAAGAAACTTGGCATGACCACCGTCACCACGTCCGAGGGCAAGCTGGCAGGCATCCTGACGGATGGCGATCTTCGCCGCTTGATGGAAAAACATGGCGGCGCCACGCTCGCCATGACCGCCGGCGATTGCATGGTGCGCACGCCGCAGACCATTGGTCCAAAGATTCTCGCGAGTGAAGCCTTGAACCTGATGGAGAAGAAGAAAATCACCTCGATTGTGGTTGTCGACCCCGCCTCGCAAAAAGTGGTCGGCGTTGTGCACCTGCACGACCTGTGGACGCTTGAACTTATTTAGTTCTGGAACAAAACATGACTACCCCGCCCGGCGCTTCAGTCCCTGCTCCCCCTTTCTTGAACTCCCCTCAGGAAATCGAAAAACGCGTCAGCCTCGGTCAAATCCGCTGGGCCGGCCCGCTTCTCTTCCTGCCTGCGCGCACCGTGTTTATTTTCCTTAGCCAAAGTCTCTTTGCCGCCTTCTATCGGTTGCAGGGCCATGCTTCACCCTGGCAAGCCGCGGGCGCATGGTGGACCGTTTGGGGGACGCTGGTTGACGTGGGCTGCCTCGCGTGTCTCTTTTTTTTGACCCGGCGCGAGAACCTCCGCATTCGCGATCTTCTGGGGCCTCTGCCTAGGTGGCTAGTGCCCAAAGGCATCGCCTGCTTTTTGCTTATCTTTCCTTTCTTCTTCTTTGCAGAACCTCTCGCCCGCAGGATTGTCTACCACTCGTGGCACGCGCCCATCCCTCACCTGGAATTGATGGCTCGCCACTTGCCCCTTTGGGGCGTTGTCTATTCCCTGCTAATCTGGTGGCCCATCTGGTCGGTCACGGAAGAACTCGCCTATCAGGGATATCTCGCTTCACGCATAGATGCTCTTTCCCGCCATCGCTGGATTACTTACTCCCTAGTGGGTTTCTGGTGGGCGTTTCAGCACAGTTTTATTCCGCTCGAGTTCGATTTGCACTTCATTTTTTATAAGTTGCTAATGTTTATTCCCAGTATGCTCGCGTTTCTCGCGATTTACTTATATACGCGAAGACTCGCCCCGCTCATTGTGGCTCATTGGATGATGGATATATCCGGCGCGGTGATGACCCTCTCGTTCTAAGCGGTTCGCTCTTTCCGCCGTGCGAGTTCTTGCAGTTCTAATTACTGATATCTGATATCTCTCCTGATTCCTGCTAAAATCCAGGATTCATCACCCGACGGAGGCCCCATTGGCTCGCGCCCAGAAGATTTCTCCCGCTCTCAAGAAACGCGCTGCGAAGATCAAGCTGCTGCTTATGGACGTCGACGGCACCATGACCGACGGAGGCGTCACGCTGCTTTCGCAGCCCGATGGAACCGCGCTGGAGATCAAAACATTTGACGCGCACGACGGCCAAGGCCTGACGCTGGCCCAGACGGCTGGGCTCAAAACGGGCTGCATCACCGGCCGTGAGAGCCCCTCGCTGGTTCGTCGCGCACACGAAATGCGCATGGACTACGTGTACATGAAGGTTCCGGTGAAGCTGCCCGCTTACGAAGAAATTCTGCAGAAAGCCGGCTTGCGCGATTCCGAGGTCGCTTTTGTGGGCGACGATCTGCCAGACATCCCGCTAATGCGGCGCGTGGGCCTGGCGGTTGCGGTTGGCGATGCGGTCGCTGACGTCAAAGAAGTTGCGCATTACACCACACGCGCCCTCGCCGGCCACGGCGCGGTTCGCGAAGCGGTCGAGTTAATCCTCAAGTCCAAAGGCATCTGGGGAGAGATGATCGAAAAAGCCCGCGCGTAGTGATATCCTCTGCGAACCATGAGGCGGATCAAGTATTTTGTGGCGTCCAGCCTGGATAGCTACATCTCCCGCAAGGATGGCGGCGTGGACTGGCTCTTCATGGACCAGGACTATGGCATGAAAGAGTTTTTCGCCAGCGTGGATGTGGCCGTGATGGGGCGCAAGACCTATCAGAAGGCCGTGGAACTCGCTCCCTCCGGCCCTCTTTTCCCAGGAATGAAGAACTACGTGTTTTCGCACCTTTTGCCGAAGGGAAAGAGGGAACACATCGAAGTGGTGTCCGATCCCCCGGCGAGCTGGGCGGAATCAGTGCGCGCCCAGCCGGGAAAAGATATCTGGCTAGTGGGCGGCGGGGAGATGGTGCGGGAGTTTCTGCAAAAGCGCCTGGTGAATGAGATCGGCATTTCCATCCATCCACGTTTGCTGGGCGACGGCGTTGCCCTGTTCGCGCAACCCTATCCTGAGACAGAACTTGAACTGGTGCGGTCGAAGCAATACCCGAGCGGGTTGCTGCAGGTTTTCTATCGCGTGAAGTAGCTTGACTTTGCCACTAGCCGGTTACAGACTCTGCCCGACGCGCCACCGCCCTCGCTTGGGCCAAAATTCACGCGGTGTGCTACACGTGGGGAAAAATCGAAATGAAGACCAACTATCTTGCCGTGGTTGTTGCAGCAATCGCCTACTTTTTTCTGGGATACCTTTGGTACGGCGTTCTCTTTAACAAACCCTGGATGGCGCTCGAACAAATAACTGTCGAACAGGCGAAGAGTGTGAGCCCCGTGATTCTTTTTGGCGTTTCGTTTCTCCTGGAATTGCTGGTGGCCTACTCGCTTGCGCAACTTTGCATTTGGCGCAACGCCAATACCGCCTCACGCGGCGCTTCCATCGGTGTTCTCGTCTGGGTCGGTTTTGTCGGACCTCTCGCGTTCATGACCTATATGTTTGAGATGCGCCCCAAAGCGCTCTTTGCCATCAATGAGTTTTATCCGCTTGCAGGCCTCATTCTGATGGGTGCAATCCTGGGCGCCTGGACGAAGAAGACCGCGTAGCCAACTTCGCTTAGGGTTCCGTGGGTTCCCGGGCAATCATATTGCCGGGCACGTCCGGCGGGCGCTAAACTGGGAACCCCATGAATCGCACTCTCCTATGGATAGCTATTTCGCTCGGTGGGTTGGTGGTCCTTGCCTACGTCGGCCTGAGCATTATGGCGGGCGGGCCGAAAGACGCCATCGAGATGCTGCGATTCGCTTGGCCGCACATGCACCGCGGGAAATTCCGGGTGGGCGACATTGCCCCCGATGGGCAACTGGTGGCGCTGGATGGCGCCACGCGCTTCCATATTCGTGAGCGCAGCAACGGGCGCCCACTGGTGCTGGTATTCGGCAGCTTCACTTGACCGCCCTTCCGTCGCCAGGTTGGCGACATCGTGCAGATTTATGAGGATTACAAAGACCATGCCGATTTCCTGACCATCTATATCCGCGAAGCGCACCCGCTCGACGAGTGGCGCATGAAGTCCAATGCAAAAGACAAGGACGACGTCTGCTACGTGCAGCCCAAAACGCTGGCCCAGAGAGTGGCCATCGCCAACGACTTTACGCAGCGCTTCAAATTCTCCGTGCCCTTCGGTATCGATGAAATGAATAATGCCGCCAACGACGCTTATGCCGCCTGGCCCGAGCGGCTCTACATCCTGGACGAGAGCGGCCGCGTCTCCTACAAGGGTGGCAACGGCCCCTTCCAGTACGAGCCGAAGGAAGTTCGCGCGTGGCTTGCGCAACGCTACGGCGAAGTGAAGCATCCTGAGCCGGCGCCAGAGAAGAAGAGCTGAGCGGGGCGTTCCTCCAGAACCTTGGCGAAGATCGGATTGCGCGTTGCCTGGAACTTCGGAAGGCCTCAGGCCTGAAGGCCTGAGCTACAGGGATGACAATAAAGAAAGCCGTTGCACGCCAATCTGCGGAACGCGCTTCGAGCAAGGTTAAGAAAGTTGGGCTGGCGCGCGCTCTCTCCAAGCTGGGCTTCTGCTCGCGCACGCAGGCCGTGGCTCTGATTCGCGAGGGCCAGGTGCGCCTGAATGGAACGACGCCACGCAATCCAGAAACGCCCGTGCGCCTGGGAGTAGACCACGTCGAAATTGCCGGGAGGCTGCTGCGCGCGGCGGAAAAAGTCTACGTGATGATGAACAAGCCGCGCGGCATTGTCACTTCTGCCGACGACGAGAAGGGCCGGGACACGGTCTACTCACTTTTACCCACGGACCGGGAATGGCTCGCCCCCGTGGGGCGGCTGGACAAGGCCAGCGAAGGCTTGCTGCTCCTGACCAATGATTCGGAGTGGGCTGCGCGGATCACGGACCCCGCGACGCATCTGGAGAAGAGCTATCACGTGCAGATCGCCGCAAAGGCGGATGAGCGTTTGATCGAGGCTCTGCAGCGCGGCGTGGAGACGCAAAAGGGCGAAGTGCTGCAGGCAAAGAGCGTCAGCATGCTGCGCGCGGGGGGAAAAAACTCCTGGCTGGCGATGATTCTCGACGAAGGCAAGAATCGCCAGATTCGCCGGATGCTCGAAGCACGAGGCATTGGAGTGTTGCGACTGGTGCGCGTAGCGATTGGCCCCTTGCAGCTCGGAGATTTATCCAAAGGCGCAATCCGCTTCTTGCGCGCGGAGGAGAAGGAGGCGCTCGACTGCGCCATGGGGATCAAGCTCAAATCCGAATCGTGAGCCGCGGCGATTCAAAGGGATGGCGCTACGCGAAACCGGATGCGCCTATCCGATCGTCGTACCATCCGAGTAGGACAAAGAAGCACAATTGCCAAACCGACGATTCCCGACTCGACTTCTCAGATTCCCCCGCATATAGTTTCGTGCATGGATCGTGGTGAATTCACACAACTCTCTGCCTGGACATTGGCTTGGAGAGTTCTTCCTTCATGCGCGTAAAATGCTGGCGCCTCAGAGAAACCGGTCGGCTACGCAGCCATTGGCATGGGGGACGTTTATCGAGGAGCGAACAATGAGAATGCGGATAGGAGCATCGGCAGCGATGAGCTTGTTTTTGGTTGCGTGTGCCTTCGGCCAGGAACGCCCGAAGATCGCCAGCGTGTCGCACTTGAGCGTTTACACGTCGGACCCAACGAAAGCCGAGCGGTTCTATGTGCACGACCTGGGCGCGCTGAAGGGTACGGATCCGTACGATCCCGCAGGCGTTCGTTACTACTTCAACGCCATCCAGTTTGTGGAGGTGTTGCCTCTGCCGCAAGGGCCGGCCTCGATCAATCGTTTCGACCACGTCGGATATAACACCGCAGACGCGGAGAGCATGCGGAAATACCTTGAGGCTCACGGTGTCGTGGTGCCTGCGGCGGTGACGAACGCCAGCGATGGAAGCCGGCACTTCGAGGTGAAGGATCCCGAGGGAAACCGCATCGAGTTCCTGCAGCCGCCGGTACACCCGGCAGCCGTGCCGGACAATCCGTTGAGCAAACATCTCATTCATATCGGATACATTGTCCACGACGCTTCGACCGAGGATACGTTCTACAGGGCGCTGTTGGGCTTTCGGCCCTATTGGCACGGCGGCATGAAAGATGACCAGACGGACTGGATCTCCCAGCAGGTGCCAGACGGCACGGATTGGGTCGAGTACATGGTTGTGAAGGGACCGGAGAAAACCGGGATTCCGCCCTCGATGTCACAGGAGACGGCGGGGGTGCTCGATCACTTTGCCCTGGGTGTGCAGAACATGGAGAAGGCGGTGGACTTGCTCTATGAAGGAGATAGATTGACCGCGAAGCACTCACCGCCCCAGATTGGGCGCGACGGCAAGTGGCAATTCAACATTTATGACCCGGACGGAATCCGCGCCGAGTTGATGGAGTTTCAGCCGTCGGTGAAACCGTGCTGCTCTGCGTTCCAGGCCTCAAGCCCGACGGAGTGAGACGTAGATCGAAAAAGCTGCCGGTGTGCTCGGCTTCACCGAAGGCCAGACGGTTTTCTGCTTGAACACAATTGGGGTGGCTGGGGCTCGCAACAAAGCTCCAGATTCATTCTTGCGAGGCTTATGAACGGTAAACTGATCTTTTTTCTTCTTTTGCTGGTTCTCGCCGGGCCGGCGATTGTCTGCTTTGGGCAAGAGGAACCGGCTCCTGCTTACAAGAACACAAAGCTTTCTTTTGAGGAACGAGCGCGCGATCTGGAGCAGCGCATGACGCTCGAAGAGAAGATTTCGCAGCTTGGACACACCTCGGATGCGGTCGAACGCCTGGGGATTCCGGAGTACAACTGGTGGAACGAGGGACTGCACGGAGTGGCGCGTGCCGGCGTGGCGGCCGTCTTTCCGCAGGCGATCGGCATGGCTGCGACCTTCGACGACGCGCTGCTGTTTCAGGATGCGGACGCCATCAGCACGGAGTTTCGCTCGAAGTACAACGAGAACAAAGGCCGGGACGGTTCGAGCGACTGGTACAAGGGCCTGACCGTGTGGTCACCGAATATAAATATTTTTCGCGATCCACGCTGGGGGCGCGGGCAGGAGACGTACGGAGAGGATCCTTACCTGACTTCGCGTATGGGAGTGGCGTTCGTCAAAGGACTGCAAGGGAACGATCCCAGGTACTTGAAAACGGTCGCGACGCCGAAGCACTTTGCCGTGCACAGCGGCCCGGAAGCGACGCGGCATGAAGTGGATATAGGCGTTTCGCGGCATGACATGGAAGACACATATTTGCCCGCATTCCGAGCTACGGTGATGGACGGCAATGCACAGTCGGTGATGTGCGCTTACAACTCTGTGAACGGGGAGCCGGCGTGCGCGAGTACTGTTTTGCTGCACGGCTACTTGCGGGATGCCTGGAAGTTCAAGGGCTACGTTGTTTCCGACTGCGCCGCGATCGAGGACATCAGCGCGCATCACAAATACAAGCCGACGCAAGAGGAGGGTGTAGCAATTGCGCTGGCGAGCGGTACAGACCTGATTTGTGGTTCGCCGCAGTCTCGAGTGCACTTGGAACGCATGGCGGCGCTGAATGCCGTGCACCAGGGTGTTCTGCCGGAAGCAGCGATTGACACGGCCGTCGCAAGAACGCTGACAGCGCGTTTTCGGCTGGGGATGTTCGATCCACCGAACATGGTTCCCTGGTCAAAACTCGGGGCCGCCGCCAATGACACACCGGCGCACCGGATCTTGGCACTGAAAACCGCACGCGAGTCGCTGGTGCTGCTGAAGAATGCGAATCATTTTCTCCCTCTCAAGAAGAATTATCCCAGGATTGCCGTGATTGGGCCAAACGCGGACAGCCTGGATGCTTTGGAGGGGAATTACAACGGAACGCCCTCGGCTCCCGTTACCGTGCTGACTGGCCTGCGGAGGCGCTTTCGGCAATCCAAGATTCGCTATGTCCAGGGGACAGGTCTGATCGGGACAGTCGTGCGAGCGGTGCCCAACGCATCGCTCTATACCGATGCGGCCCGGACGCAGCATGGGTTGCAAGCGGAATACTTCGACAATATCGAACTGCAGGGCGAGCCGGTGATGCGGCGTACGGACGCGGCGGTGGACTTCGTGTGGGGATTCGGCGGGGCCTCCCCGAAATTGAAGACGAACTATTCTGTTCGGTGGACGGGAGTGTTGTCGCCGCCGGAAACGGACGACTACATTTTGGGCTTCACGGGGCAGGATGGATACCGCGTCTGGATCGACGGCCAACCATTAGTGGATGATTGGACAGCGCATCGGCCATCCACCACGCGGACCCAGCCGATTCACCTGGAGAAAGGTAAAGAGTATTCCATCAAGATCGAGTATTTTCAGACGATTCGTTCGTCCGAGGCAAAACTGATTTGGGGCGTGCCCGGCCGCGAAGAGGAAGAGGCGGTACAGGCGGCGCGTGAGTCGGACCTGGTGGTGATGGTGCTGGGGCTTTCCGCCCGAGTCGAAGGTGAGGAGATGAAGGTCAAGGCTGACGGCTTCTCGGGTGGGGACCGCACGAGTCTCGATCTGCCCGCTCCCCAAGAGCAATTGCTGGAACGTGTCTATGCTGCGGGCAAGCCGGTGGTGCTGGTGTTGACGAATGGAAGCGCGCTGGCCGTGAACTGGGCGAACGAGCACGTGCGTGCGATCCTGGAAGCCTGGTACCCGGGAGAATCTGGAGGGACAGCCGTGGCCGAGGCGCTGGCGGGCGACTTCAGCCCTGCGGGCAGGCTACCGGTGACCTTCTACAAGAGTGTCGATCAGTTGCCTGCGTTTGAGGACTACTCGATGGCGAACCGCACCTATCGCTATTTCAGCGGTGATCCGCTTTTTCCGTTTGGGTATGGCTTGAGCTACACGACGTTTCACTACAGCAATCCGCGAGCCAGCCGCGAATCCATACCGGCGGATGCCTTCGTGACCGTCTCCGCGGACGTGACCAACCGGGGTGTCATGGATGGCGACGAAGTGGTCCAGTTATACCTGACGCACGAGGGAGTAGCCGGAGCTGCGCTGCAGGAGCTTCGCGGTTTCCAGCGTATTCATCTCGCACGCGGCCAGACCAGGACGGTGACATTCAAGCTAAGCGATCGTGATCTCAGCGTTGTGGAAACTGACGGGCAGCGGCGCATCGTGAGCGGCACGGTCAAGGCGTGGATCGGTGCAGGGCAGCCCCCCGCGGCGGCAAGAAAATTTTCCGGTGATGGCGTGAGTGCACAGTTTACAATCACTTCGGAGAGAACGCTTCCAAACTGAAACGCCACGAACTGCGCGGCCAGGAGGGCTCCTGTTTTCCGCGCCGCAGCTATCGTTTTAGAATTATCTGCAGCATGGTTGGAAAGCCGAGGTCGATCTGATGGAGAAACGCGAATTCAGGCTCTTGGGCCTGTCACTTATCGGAGATCGGACCGGCCTCGGGAAAGGCGCAACGTTTCGCGCAGTCAACCCAGCAAATGCAGCGGAACTTGAGCCGGTTTTCTACTCGGCCACAAGCGAGGATATTGATCGTGCCGCCAGCCTCGCGGAGGCTGCGTTTCCGGCTCTTGCTGGTCTCAGCGGACGCGAGCGCGCAGCGTTGTTGCGCCGCATCGCCGATGGGCTTGCGAGTGAGGGTCCTGCCATCGTCGAACGCGCGCACCTGGAGAGCGGCCTGCCCCTGCCGCGTCTGCAGGGGGAGCTTGGCCGCACCACCGGGCAACTCAGACTCTTTGCTGAAGTTCTTGAAGAGGGTTCCTGGGTGAATGCCCGCATTGATGAAGCCGATCGCGAGCGCAAACCACTTCCCCGCCCGGATATCCGTTCGATGCTGCGGCCCATTGGACCTGTCGCGGTCTTCGGCGCCAGCAATTTTCCTCTGGCGTTCTCGGTTGCCGGTGGCGACACGGCTTCCGCCCTCGCTGCGGGCAATCCCGTTATCGTCAAAGCTCACCCAGCGCATCCCGGAACCAGCGAACTTGTGGGAAAGGTCCTGCAGAAGGCGGTGCAGGAGCACGGCCTGCCAGCCGGAGCGTTCGCTCTGCTCTTCGATGCCGGAGTGGAAGTGGGAATTTCTCTTGTGCAGCACCCCGCCGTCAAAGCCATTGCGTTTACGGGATCGGCCAGCGGCGGGCAGGCGTTGATGCGGCTGGCGGCGGGGCGGCCCGAACCCATCCCTTGCTACGCCGAGATGGGAAGTACGAACCCTCTGTTTATTCTTCCGGGCGCCATGAAGGAGCGGCGTGAGCAGATTGCGCAAGGGCTGCAAGCATCGTTCACCCTGGGCTCCGGGCAATTCTGCACCAAGCCGGGAGTTGTGTTCGTGCCCCAGTCGGATAGCGCAGAATTCAACCAGAGCTTGCGGAGCGGTGTGAGTGCGCTTGGGCAACACCAGATGCTGACCCTCGGCATCGCAGCGAAATTCAACAGGGGCATCGAGAAGAGATTCACGGACGGACAAGCGCAGTTGGTTGCGGGCACACCTACTGTCGAGCCAGGCGGCGCAAGAGGCGCGGCAACGGTCTTCGGCGTCTCGCTTTCCGACTTCCTCGCGCATCCCGACTTGGCCCAGGAAGTCTTTGGACCGACAACGCTCCTGGTGTACTACGGCGCGGAGAGCGATTTATTGACGGCCGCCAAGAAATTGCGCGGACACCTGACGGCCACGATTCATGGAACAGCAGAGGATTTCGCCGGCGCTAAAGAACTGATCCGTATTCTGGAGACAAAGGTGGGCCGCATTCTCTTCAATGGTTATCCCACCGGTGTGGAAGTGAACCACGCGATGGTGCATGGCGGCCCGTTTCCGGCTACGTCCGATGGCCGCTCGACTTCGGTCGGCACACAGGCGATTTTTCGCTTTGCGCGACCCATTTGCTACCAGGACTTTCCGGATGAGGCGCTTCCACCAGAGTTGCAGCGGGGAAATCCGCTCGGCATCATGCGCCTTGTGAATGGCACGCTGACGCGCAGCTAGTCAACTGCGAACCTATTTGCGCGAGCGCGAAATCAGGCGACATGGTTTTCCAACGTGCCAATTCCTTCGATGCCGATGCGGATCGCATCGCCGCTCGCCAGCGTAAAGTTATCCCCGGGGACGATGCCGGTCCCGGTCATCAGAAACACACCTTGGGGAAAGCTGTTGTCGCGGAAAAGGAACTTGGCCAGATCTTTGGGGTCGCGTTTGAGTTCCGCGAGCGTTGTGCTCCCCGAAAAAACAGTCTTCCCTTCCCGCACAATCTCTAACTGGATGGCTGTTTTTCTTGGCAGTTCGGCCGAGAGCAGGACACACGGACCCAGCGCGCAACTGCCGTCGTAAATCTTCGCCTGCGGCAGATACAGCGGGTTCTCGCCCTCGATGTCGCGTGAACTCATATCGTTCCCAATGGTGAAACCCACGATGCCGCCAGCCGGGCTGATCAGAAGAGTAAGTTCCGGCTCGGGAACCGACCACTTTGCGTCGGATCGGATGCGCACGGCGCTGCCTGGCCCGACGACGCGCCGACCGGTGGCCTTGAAAAAGAGCTCGGGTCTCTCCGCGGCGTACACGCGATCATAGAAGTCGCCTCCCCCAGCGTCCTTGCTCTCCGCGATGCGTGCACTGCGGCTGCGAAAGTAGGTCACTCCCGCAGCCCATACCTCCTGGCTGACCACGGGTGCAAGAATGGCGGCAGGATCGAAGCTCGCCGTTGCCTGCTTGCCCACTGCCTCGCGAACTCGGGCATGCAGATCAGCGCTGCTTACAAGAGCGTCCCAGTCTGTGGTTGAGACAATGTAGAATTTGCCGTCTTCCTCAACGAACACGCCACTAATCGTGCGATAGAGCTTCACCTGGTTAGCCTCCCTTAATCCCCGGTTGCGATGAAGAAAAATGCTGATCGGGCTTGGCGGCGCCCCGGTCGAGCCACGCGGGGATTACATTTGTATCATAAACGCATCCTCAACTCTCTCTGCCCAGACGGTCAATATTGCATCTGAACCTTCCTGCGTCGAAATGGGGTAGTATTGCCCCCGCGTTGAGAGCCTACAAGGGTAAAGAACCGGCCGGATCGGAATTGTAGGTGTTGCGATGAGATGGAAGCTCACGATCCAATTCCTGCAACTGCTTTCTCTGTTCCTCTGCTTTGCCAACATATCAAGCGCACAGAGCGCCGGCTTATCGGGTGAGGTCACCGACCCACAGAAGGCCGGAGTGCCGAACGCAGAAGTGCGTGTTGTGAATCAGGGGACCGCGGTAGAAAGAAGGACCAAGACGAATGAGTCTGGGTTTTACGGGGTTCCGTATATTGTTCCGGGCACTTACAAAGTTTTTGTACAAGCACCGGGGTTTGAAACAGCAGTCAGTGAGGAAATCACGGCTGCTGTGGGGCAGAAGCTCGTGGCCAACTTTGTGCTCCGGCTGGGTCCGACGACGGAGCGCGTGAACGTGAACGCGAGTTCCCCGCTGATGAACACAACCGACGCCACAGTGGGCACGGTGGTGGACCGCCAATTTGTGGATAACCTCCCCCCCAACGGACGGAGCTTCCAAGCCCTGATCTACCTGGCTCCCGGTGTACAAATTAACGTGAGCGACCAAGGCCAGTTCGCGGTGAACGGACAACGCGGAAACGCGAACTACTTCACAGTGGACGGCGTTTCCGCCAATGTTGCCTCGTGGTACGCCCCAGGGCAATATCCCCAAGCCAGCGCCGGTACTCTGCCTGCCACGAATATCCAGGGCGGCTTCAACGGTCTAGTCTCAGTGGATGACTTACAGGAGCTCGAGGTATTGACATCCACTTTCTCGCCGGAATTTGGACGCTCGCCGGGCGCGGAGGTGCTTTTGGTGACGCGTTCGGGGACCAATCAATATCATGAGGCCCTGTACAAATATCTCCGCAATGAAGCGTTTGACCAACGCCGGCATCACGATCACGGGACCTTTTTCCCAGAGCAACAAGTGTGGCACCAGCTTGGAACCGGGAGAGTCCTGCGTCATCAGTGTCACCTGGTCGCGAATGAGTGGCAATGGTCTCCTTTCCATCTCCGACGATGCTCCGGGCAGCCCGCAGACGCTGTCCTTACTTGGGCAAAACCAATGCACTTCTGGGGTGGCGAGTAGCATGATTACAGCGGCTGCGCCCGCGGGTTGTATTGGAAAGTGAGAGGTGAGAGCTGCGCGCGACGACCGCGGCTCCTGCTCTTCGGAATAGCGTCGCACTGCCTCTAAGAACCTTCAGCGGTCGGTGGGTTCCCGAAAGCGCCGATTGTCGAGCAGGCTTGGAAGGGCCCGCAAACTGCCAGTTACCTTGATTGGAAAGTCTTGAACGGTGGCTACGCCGTCTACCCCGTCCACCGTAAGCCGCAAGTTGAAATCCCCTGCTCTGGTGTAGGCGTGAGAGACCCTCGGACCCAATGCGCCGACGCCATCGCCGAATTCCCAGCGATAATCGATCGCCGGCACGCCGGTGGCTTCTGTTTGGGCCGAAAACGAGATCAACTCACCAGCATTGGCGACCGAGGGCACTGTTGCGGTGACGCCCGGTGCACTCGGCGCGATAGTGCTGTCGATAATCTTGATCACTCTCACAGACTCGGAAAGTTGATCCTGGAGTTGAATGGTGCCACCTACCACCGCGACCGGCGCGTTCTGGTTGAGAACGTCCAACGCCGTAAAAGTATGTTCCGCGGGCAACCCGAGATCAGCAAGTTTCAGGGCGTGCGACCGCGGGTTTTTTGTCCAATTAAAGACGGTCAAGATGGCCTGGTGCGGACTTTCCTTCAAAACGAAAATGCTCGGCTGTTCGTCGCCGGGCTCATAGCTCATCAGATCGACGGGAATGGACGCGCGTCCGAGTTTCGCCATATTCAATAAGTCTCCATTCTCAACGAGCGCCAAGCGATCCTTCTGGGAGCCCAGGGTGGGCATATCGTCGCCAATCTCATACATGCCTCCAGATACGGCCGAGAGAGCAATGGAAGCCTGTGCCGCGGGCAGTGGAAGCGACTGCGGCCGTTCTGTGAATTCGCTAAAGGGCTGCTGATCGGTGGTGTTGAAGGCGTCGGGATCGCTTAGGTAAAAATTGCGGTGCATATAGAAGCGGGCGGCAATCCCCGGTGCGGCATTTCTGGTTGCCTGAAAAGAATGTGCCGTGTCGGACGAGATTCGGCCCGTGTCCACCAGCCCTACCGGCGTGAGCATGGGACTTCCGTCCTTGTCCAGGACCACGTCGTCGCCCACAGTATCGCGAATGATCTGTAAGCCGATGCGCTGAGCTTCCAGGGCAGTCGTGTTGGGTCGATAGCGGTAGCCTTCGATGGCGCTGGTGTCCATAAAGTCCATCTTGATGAAACGGACTCCCCATTCACGCACCAGAGTGTTGTAAGTCTGACGCAGGTAGTCCTGCGCTCCGGGATGCGTAGTGTCCAGCATGAAGAGCAGATCCGTTTTTTGATTCCAGACCTCGCGACCAGAAATAGGTTCACCCTTGGCGTTGTGGACCAGCCAATCCTTATGGTGCTCGTAAACCCAAGCCCGCGCGGTCACCTCAAAAGGAGCCGTCCAAACGCCCAACGTTAGCCCGTCCCCGGTGATGCGGTGTCCCACAACGCGCATGCCATCGGGGAACTGCGTGGCATTGGCTGTTACGTACTCTCCGCGGGCGTACTGGTAGCCTTCATCAATTTGAAAGTATTTGTAGCCGAGCGCCTTCAAATGTTCGGCTTGCCAGTCCGCATTGGCCAAGGTCTCGCCTTCGTTGATGCCGCCGTAATAGGCTGTCCAGCTCCACCACCCGATGGGATTCTCAATGGAGACGCGAGCGTGGTGCAGACGTCGAATCGCATCGCCGTATGCCAATAACTGATTGTGGTAGCCCTCGCCGGCCTGGAGCATTAGACGCTCCGAGACCATTTCTGAGCCGGACGCGACGGGCAGGCTCAGTTCGACTTGATTTTCGGCTGGAGCATTTTTCAAATCAAAATCCTTCTGTATTTCCGTGGTTCCTGTAGAGTCAACGCTATAAGACGCAATCCTCGTTCCGGTTCCATCGCCCGCGGTCTGCAGGCGCAAAAGAGTCAGAAACCGATCCGCGGTCAATGCGCCGATGAAGAGACTTTGCTTGCTCTCCCGGTTGTAGACGAGTTGGCTGCCGGCGCCACGATGCATCCCGCCCGGCGCTTTCCCCAAGTCGTAGAGCCGCAACTGAGGCCAATCTTCGCTAAAGCTGTCGGAAAGGACGCGAGCAGCGAATGCAGGGCCACCCAGATTAAGCAATGGCTCCCCAAGTGCCTCGATGCCTCGGATGGCCTGCACCGTCACTTCCTTTTCAGTACTGTTACGTACTGTCACCTGGAGAGTTGCGTAAGGATTTTGGTCGTAAAGCTGGACGGCATAAATGAGGTCAGCTTTCCCCGGGAGACCCGAATTCGTGACGGTTATTGCCCGGCCAGAGCCAAGTTCATCGCTGAACGTAGATTCGGACACTTGATGACGCGGATAATCGGTCGAGCGCAGCCACTGGTGATTGACCTCAGCTGCCACACCGCTCGTGAAGATGCGCTGGCCGCCCCGCACCGCGAGTTGGTACGTTCCATCCTTTGCGTTGACAGTCAGCAACAGCTTGTCGTTCGACAATTGCTGAGCCGCACAGGGTGTGATGACCACCAGCGCCACAGCCATAATCCCGATTCCCGCGTTGCAGAGCCATCCGCATCTCAATTTCGACATGGTGTAAGTCTCCCTTTCAGGCAGGTTGCCCTCAGCTTTAATTTATGGCCACCGTTATCCGCGGCGTGTTGTACCCCTCGAGCCTGACCCATGCGGGTGTTTTGCCTGGTTGCGGGATGACACCGTGAATCAGGACCGTTTCGCCCGGAAAAACGGTGACGTAATTATCGTCGTACTCGATCGGAAGGATCTCGTCGCCCTCTCGATCGGAAGTGATCACCGCACGTTCAAAGAACGCGACGTGTTCGGTCGCGTTGTGCAGCCGAATCGCGACGTGGTTCGCACCCGCGACTGATGTCAGTCGGGCGCTTACTTCCAGCGGGACTTGCGGCATGGAGTTCAGGGCCGTCATGTCGGCCCAACTCGATTGTTGCAATGAAAATGCACCGTCGTTCTTGCGATCGCCTAAATCATCGTCCTTCTGCGACTGCCAGTAGATGTTTTCCGCAAGGGCCTTGCCGGAATTGTCAAACAACTGACAGCGCACAAAGAAGACAGGGGAGGCATCCGAAAACCTGGGCAACGTCATGGCCTGAAACGCCCCGCCGGAAGCGACCTTAATGTTCGCTGCGTCACGGTCGTCACGCACCTTGCCTTGAATGTCGTAGATGCGCACGCGCACACGCAAGCCTTGTTGCTCGGCCGGCGTTTGGTTGACGGCTGTGATTTTTGCCTGACTGTGATCACCGGTCGCGTAGGAATCAAATACCACAGAGAGGGGCCGCAGGCCCTTCTTGGCACCGTAATAGGCTCCCCCCGGGCGCAGGTAGTAGTCGAAAACATTTCCGAAGAACGAAGGCCAGTGGCTATTCAGCATCCAATAAATCGTCATTTTGTGATTGGCCCACCCGTTGGCGGCGAACGCCTCGAATTGGGCACGAGTAGCTTCGTAGTGGGCAAGTTGGGCCTTGCGCGCAAATTCCTCCGCGCTGTTTGAAGGCGCGTAACGGCGATCAACGGCGCGCTGAATGTTGATCAGCGTACTGTTTCCCGGGTTCGAGCCGGAATGGAAGTACCACGTGTCGTTGATCGGCCAGAGTTTGTCGCTGGGAATGAACTGTTTCAGGCTCTCGTAGGGAGGGACATGTTCATTGTCGCCTTGCTCCGCGCAGGAGCCACGCGAGGCTTCATACTGCCCGCTGAACCAATAGGTGGGTGGCCGCCAACTGTAAGGTCCTGCCATATGGATGCCGTCCCATAAGCGCTCGCCTCGAGCGTCCTTGGCGAATGACGAGACGGTATCAACCGTGGCGTTCTGCCAGTGCAAGTCCGACAGGATGCCGTGGTATACGCTGAGCATGGACTTCGGCGGCAAACCGTCGCTTCCGTTGGCCCAGATCCAGACCGAAGCATGGGGACGGAGCATCAGGATTTGCGACTGAAGGCTCTCGGCCGCAACGCGATGATCCTCTTCGTTCCATTGGCCCCACTTCTCCCACTGGTTGCAGCACATCCAACCGAACATGAGTGGGATGCCCTGTTCGTCTGCCAACTCCACGATGTGCTCACTCGAAATTTTCGATTCCCACCGGAGCATGTTGAGTCCAAGGTCTTTCACATAGCCGAGCACCGCGGCCTCCCGGTCCGGGTCGTACCGGTATAACAGGTCTGGCGTGTAGACCCCTCCGCGCACTAAAAAGTCTCTGCCATTGACCTGTAGATAGAAGTTGCCCCCCTTGCCGAGGTCGGGGAACTGCTCATCCCGATCGCGAAGTTGCGTAATGGTACGAATCCCGAACCGGATCTGCGTCGAGTCGGTAAGCTCCTGGTTTTCCAGGAACTCAAGGCGAAGATCGTAGAGGTTTGGCGTTCCCATGGTATAGGGCCACCAAAGGTCGGGATTCTGTACGACTAGCCCGGGATATTTGTCGGGTGTGAAGCTTGCTTGCCGCTCTTCGCCGGGCGAAAGACTGACCAATTGTTCGAACCGTATGGGGGTCTTCCCCGGACGCGAAATCGTTCCACGGAGAATCCCACTCACTTGCCGGTTCGAGAAATTATGGAGGACAGAGAAAACTGTCAGGCTGGCCGTGGTGGTATTTGGCAGCGGAAGATCAGAGTTGACTGACGCATGTTCGAGTGTGACTTCACCCGAGACCTTCAAGTAGACCGGCTTCCAGATTCCGGCATTGCGATCCGCAACAAAAGAGATTCCGTTCTCGGAGTTCTTCCGGGGACCTTGATAGCCCAGATACTTCCAGTTGATCCAGTCGAACCAGCTATCTGCTAACTCCACGCCATTTACGTCTTGAAGCGCCTGTTCCGGCGTCACTTTGACCGCCAGCGTGTTCAATTCTCCACGCTTGATCCATGGCGTCACATTCAACTCGTGCGCGCTATACATGCCCACGACATGCTTATTGTCGGCTACCATCTGGCCATTCAGCCATATCTCCGCACGATAGTTGATTCCCGGAAAATCCAGCAGATAAACCGCATGGCCGTCCGGCGCTTTGAATGTAGTGCGATACCACCAATCCAACTTATACAGTTCTTGCGGAACGCTCTCCAGCAAGTTCTTGCCAAAATAGAGATTTGGATACACGCCGTCCTCTTCAAGCGTCTCCAGAACGGTTGCGGGCATGCGATGGATCGCATACCAGCCCGTATCCTTATAGTCGGGGAGGGAGATGGCCGCTCCGCCAGTCTGCAGAACCTTTGCTGAGGTGAGCTTCCAGTTCTCGGCCAACTCGATGCTTTTTGGGGAGTCCGGGGCAGCGGAAGACGGAAGGACGCTCGCACACAGCGACACGAACAACGAAACGATTAGCCTGAACATATTCCTTCGACTCCTATCCATAGAGCTGACTTTGTCGTGCGTGGTATGGCCGTTTGTTTTGCCAGATTCCATGTCGACCTGAGAAGTGAGACACGCAAAATCCTGGCTTACCAGGGAAGACACCCTAACTGAACCTCACCCTGCGGCCATTGCTTCGTACCAAGACATCTCACCATCGAAACAAGCGGTTGAACGATCGTTCCTTGCGACTGCTCAACCCACACGGAACTTGAAACCTTCACCCAACCCAGGCCTTCATACCAGCATTGCAGTGCCGGCCTGCAAAAAAGCAGCATGAAGTCCACATCCATCCGGCTCAACGCAAAATCTTCCGCTGCCTTCATCGCCATACGCCCATATCCAAGCCCCCTGCACTCGGGCCGTGTCAGCACTCCGCCAATTCCTGCGACTGGAACGGTCTGGCCAGCAACCGCGACGGTATGCTTTAGGAGTCCCACATGACAAACTTTCTTTCCGCCTTCGACGATCAAGACATGCTTTTCCGTGGGCCTCCACTGCAACTGGTACACACTGGTCTGGCTTGGATCCTTCTCGCCACCCGCCAGCTCACTGCGATCTGCCGCCGAGTAAAACTCCACAACACTGAGTTCGATGGGTGGCGTTGACATGGAGGTTTGCGACCGCATATCGCTTTCCAGCAAGGTGCCAGTGGCTCCTGGAAATCCGCTGAAAATCAGCTATTATCGCTTCCTTCGTGCAACTGAAATCGTTGCACTACTCGGGAAATCACACCATCCGGACTTGGGTTGTCCGGATCCAGATCCGAGGCGAGGCTTAAGTAATAGGCCAGCAGTTGGGGGAAGACAATCTCGAACGGCGTGCGCAAATGGTCCGGGATGTCCGGAGCCACGGCAGGAATGAATTCGTGGGCCAGATCGCTTGCGGCAGTGGGTGGTCCGACGACGATCAAGTGGCCAAGATTCTTCTGCCGCAGTTCGCGCAGCAAATCCTCTTCGTAACGGCGCCGGCCGGCATTGGATGACAGCACGCAAAGTACGAGTGAATCGGGCCGCAGAAAGCTCATCGGGCCGTGGCGAAGACCCAGGAAGGTTTCAGGGAAAGCCGTGATGCGCCCGGCCGTCATCTCAAGCATCTTCAAGCAGGCCTCTCTTCCGAGCGGCGCCAAGTGTGCAAAGGTGAGGACCGTGATTCGAGAAGGCTTTCGCGAAGCCAAGCGTTGCGCCGCCATTTCAAAACCGGGAAGAGCGTTCTTGACTCTCTCGACGATCTGAGGAAGGTGCTTGGCCAAAACGTCGCCCTCCACGATTCCGAGTCCCGCCAAAACAAGATTGGAGAAAGAACTCGTCATCGCGAGGCCGCGGTCGTTGGTGCGTGGGTCGAGGACAATTGACGTGATTCCATGGAAACGGGCAAGCTGGCCGCGCTCATTGCAGGTGATCGCCAGATGCCTTGCGCCAGGAAACATTTGCTGGAAACGCGTGATGACCCCAATGCTCTCGGGACTCTCGCCGGAACGCGCCAGCGACACAACCATGCCGTTTACTGCAAAGCTTGGCACTAGACGCAATAACTCCTGCTTGGAATAGAGAAGCAGATCGGTGGTCGGGATGGCCAAGGCATTGGTCCAGCCTGCCGCAACAGCCGACGCTGCATACGCGGAAGTGCCGGCGCCACAAATAACTGCAACTCTTTCTCGAACCACGGATTGCAGACTGCGATCGGTAACGCGTTCGAGAGTTGTTGGCCAGAGTTCCGGTTGCTGACGAATCTCGCCCAGAGTCAGCACCCCGCGCTTCTGACTGGCGCCAGAACACAGCTCAAGACCATTAGTCACAAAGAGTCATGCCTTTCTGCGAGTTCTGTTCATCGCAAGGACTCCAATTTTCCTGGGCGGCGCAATTTCATTTGCCTTTCCCTGCACGGGCGCAGTTTCTCTGCAGGCGTGAGTCGCGGCCGTCACGCGATTCCATAACCGCAGCGGACTCCCTCCTCCGCCTCGCGTGCAATCTCGCCTTCTATTCTTAGAAGTAGAATTTGAGCGCAAATTGAATCTCGCGCTGATCGTTTGAACCATCGCGCGTCGAAGAAATCGTTCCGAAGGTACTTGGGTTGGTGTAGTTCAGCGAGCCGGGAGCAGCCACCACACCATTACCCGAGAAGCCGGGAATCGAGAAGTTGGGATGGTTTGTTAGGTTGAAGAATTCGGCGCGGAATTCAAGGTGCGTCGTCTCCGTCGTGCGAAACTCCTTGAACAAGGAGAAATCCAGGCGATGGAAGCCCGGCCCCCGGAACTGACTAGGGCCTCCACCCAACGGGCTGTAGTCGGTTTGGCCGATCGTGGTCGCCACGGGAGGACTCGCAAATGCCGCCGCGTTCAGCCAGTCATTGACATTGTGAGGGCCGCCGTATATGTCCTGACCGGCAACTCGAACAGCATTGCAACCGAACCCCGAGGTCGTGGGGCTAATGCAAGGAATCGTTCCCGGCTGCCCGTCCTGGAGAGTCAGAATCCAGTTGGTGTCCCAACCCCCGATAAAGGCATCCACAATGCGGTTGGCATCTTTCAGGAAGTGTCTTCCCCGGCCGACCGGCAGATCATAGGTGCCGCTGAGGTGAAATACTTTTTGCACGTCAAAATCACATTCTCCGAAATCTTTGTGGATGCCAAATCCCGGCAAGAATGGCGCGCGGAACTCGGTCAAAGCAGTGCCGTTCAGAACGTCAACCGCATTGGTAAGGCACTTCGACCAGGTGAAATTCCCCAGGACGCTCAGGCCGTTGCCCAATCTTCGTTCATAATTCGCCTGCAGGCTGTTGTAGTTGCTGTTAGCCGCAAAACTTGTGTAGGTGTCGTTGCTGGGAAAATCGGGATAAGGAGAGTACAAGTACGAGTTCAATCCAGGAGGTAGCATCTCTGTCGGTGAATTCGGATTGAGATAGACTCCGAGGTGACGAACCGTGTTGCCTACGTAACCTACCTGGACGGTATCACTCTGAGTGAGTTGATACTGGGCCGTCAGGTTGTAGCCCTGCGTATAGGGCGTCTTTAGGTGGTAGTCCTCACCGAGGAACACTACCCCATCCGGCTCGACTGCTCCGGACGTGAGCGGGATGGCCGTTAGTCCCGTGGAGAGAGTGCCAATGGCACCGTTGGTGAAAGTGATGGGCGCATTGGGCGTCAAATTGGGAAAGTTCAGGTAGAATTGGAATGGAAAATCAACGTACGTCTCGACAACCGAGTTTTCAAAGCCGCCGTAGAAAATACCGTAACCCCCGCGAACCACGAACTTCCGCGTCAGTTGATATGCAAACCCTACGCGAGGCGCAAAATTGGTTTTTTGCGATACGCCGAGGCCCGGCTGACTGGAACACACGATGTCGATATTGTCAGCCTTGGCCGCCGCGTAAAAGTCCGGTGACAGCGGGGTATTGCAGCGCTTCTGCGTCATCAGAAACGTGGAATTGCCATTCGCCACTGGCAGCTGAAAGTTGGACTGGGCCCCATAATTCTCAATGAGTTGCCCGAAATATTCCCAGCGCAGCCCTAAGTTGAGAGTCAGCTTTGGAGTGACCTTAAAATCATCCTGAAAATACGTTCCGTAGTAGTTGTGTTTCATCGAGGTGTTCGCAAAGTTGGAGACATAGATATCGTCGGCACCGCCAACGTAGTCAGACGCACCCGTAACCGTCCCCAGAATCGGTGTCAATAACATTTGGGCCAGCCCGGTGTTGCCTCCCAGTGTCGATGGCACTTCGGTGTAAACGCCGCTGAAGCTCCACTGTCCTCGGCCGGCAAAAGGTTGCGTGATGGAGGCTCCCAGACGCTGGTAGGTGAAACCCATCTTGAAGGATTCGCGTCCAACAGTCTTAGTCAGATTGTCTGTGATCTGAGTATTCGTGCTCAGCTCAATCGAGGGGAGGAACCCATTGCTCCCGAGCGTTGTCAGACCGGTAATAAAAAGGGATCCTAAACCTCCGTTCGAGGCAATCTGAGGAACCCCGGGAATGCCGTACTGAGCGGGAATACCCATAGTGTTGGCATTGGGTTGCAGACGAGTGGCCGACAGGCGGCTGTAGCCCGCGCGCACTTCATTGACCAGAGACGTTGAAAACAGGTGCGTTTCGCTTAACGCGGCGTTGAGGCTTTTCGCGGTCTGGCTACCGTCAGAAAACGACCCGCCATCCGCAATGCCTCCAAAGGGCCCGGGAATAAAGGAAGGGTTGTCAATATAACTGAATCTGCCAAAAATGTTGTCCTTATCACTGAAGGTGTGGTCCACGCGCACGTCAAACTGGTCGGAGTTGTTGCTCGAAACCGGGTTGGCCGCATAATTATTGAAAAGATTGGAGTTAGTTGGATTAGGATACAGATTAAGAAGCTTGATTGCATTTTGATCCAGGCGATCTGCCGGAATGAGATTGCCCGGGAAAGGATCGCGCACAAATCCGCCATTAGCTGCCCGCGTGGTGGCAGGATCGAAAACTTGCCCGAGCCAGAAGTTCCGTTGTAGAGCATCCGAGACGCAGTTCGGGTTGACTGTGGGATCGCAGCTCGCTGTCAGGCTGCCTCCTTGTCCGGTGATCAACTCCGATAGATTCGTGTAACCACTGCTCCGCTCCAGGGCCGTGGGAACCGTGTTCGTGGAGGTGAGCGCCTGGCGGATGCGCGTGCCTTCGTAATCCGCGAAGAAGAAAGTTTTGCCCTTTCGAATCGGACCACCGATAGTCACGCCGAATTGGTTCTGTTGGTACCTGCCTTTTGGAATTTCACCCGCATTTTCAAAAAAATTGGCGGCGTCCAGATGATCGTTCCGGAAGAATTCCCAGGCGGATCCGTGGAACTGATTGGTTCCAGACTTGATGGTGGCATTCAGGACAGCACCGGCGGAGCGTCCCGTCTCAGCACTATAGTTATTGGTTTCGACCTTGAATTCCTGGATAGCATCCACAGGCGGACGCACAACAAAAGCAGTGCCATTCAAGAAATCCACGAGATTGGTGTTGTTGTCTATGCCGTCGAGCAAATAGTTATTTTGCGCCGGACGCATACCATTCGCGGAAAAACTCCCGCTCGCTCCCAGGCCGCGCGTGTCCTGCTGGCCCTGCGTCACCCCCACCGAGAGTTGCGCGAGAAACGTAAAGTTTCGCCCATTCAGAGGCAATGCGTTGATCGCTTGCTCCTCAATCACCTGCCCCACGGAAGCCTCTTGTGTTTGCAGCGCTGGCGGCGCTGCATCGACCGTTACCGTCTCAATGGACTGGCCAACCGGCAAGGCGAAGTCGACAACCACCTTCTGTTGCACGTCTACGGTGACGTTATTTTGCCGTACCTTTTGAAAACCCTTGATCTCCGCCGACAGGGAGTAGTGACCGATCTTTACCGGCGAAAACGTATATTCGCCGACAGATCCGCTTGTCGTCGATATGGACTGTCCGGAACCTTGATTTGTCAGCGTCACGGTAGCACCGGGTATGACACCCCCGCTGGAGTCTCTGACTGTGCCGGAAATAGAACCCATATCCACCTGGCAAAATACTCTTGCGGGCAGAACCAGCCCCAGCAAAAGCAGCGCGAAAATACCGGAAAGTTTTCGATACGAAATGGCGTTAAACATTGTGACTATGTTCCATCCTTTCGCTAGGCTAGCACCCGGTCTAGGAATTTTGGGGCTTTCGTTTGATATTGAATCCCTTCGTTTTCTTTCAATTACGCCGAACCCTATTCCAAGGTTGCGGCTTTGTCAAGCGAAAAAATGAAATTGACGCAAGAAGAAAAAGGGCATATAAGAATTAAAACGAAACCAATCGTAACCCGCATATGTTTCTTCGAAAAATCGGCTGGGCCTCTCGGGAGCGGGTGGATGAGGCCGTGGACAAGAAGCTGCCGGCAGCCACCGCCTAGCAGAAAAGCTTTCAGGCGGAGTGGGCGAAAGCAACCAGATGAGCGCGAAGGAACAATTACGGGGCTCGAGCGGAAGCGCCGCGACAGAGCTAAAACGCATCCTTAAGGCAAACCTGAGTGGCGAGCACACGGGGATTTACTCGGTGTGTTCGGCGAACCACGCCGTGCTGGAAGCGACGATGGCCCAGGCGCTGCGGGATGATAGCCTGCTGTGCATCGAGTCCACCTCCAATCAGGTGAATCAGTACGGGGGATACACGGGGCAGACGGCCGGGGATTTTGCGGCATTTGTAGCTGATATTGCACGGGGAATGCGGTTCCCTGCCGGGCAAATTGTGCTGGGCGGAGATCATCTGGGACCGCACGCATGGCGCTCGGAGAAAGCCATTGAGGCGATGGCAAAGGCGCGGGAGTTGGTGCAAAGCTGCGTGCGGGCCGGCTACACGAAGATCCACCTGGATGCCAGTATGAGGTGCGCGGACGACGGCGGGGACAGGCGGCAGCCGCTGGACGACCGCATTGTGAGCGCGCGCGCGGCAGAATTATGCGCGGCGGCGGAAGAAGCGCACAAGGAAATGTCCCGGAGCTCGACGGCGCCACTCTACGTGATCGGAACGGACGTGCCTGTGCCCGGTGGCGAGCAACTCGAAACACTGGCTCCGGAGGTCACCAGCACAACCAACCTAGCCCGGACGATCGCGATCACCAGGGAGGCCTTTGCCGCGCGCGGATTGCATGGGGCATGGAAACGCGTGATCGCCATCGTAGTGCAGCCGGGAGTGGAGTTTGGGGACACGACGGTATTCCCCTATGATGCGTCGCGAGCAAAGAAACTGGCGACTTTCGCTGGCGCCAAAGAGGGCCTCGTGTACGAGGCGCACTCGACGGATTACCAGACACCCGGAGCGCTCAAGGAGATGGTGCGCGACCACTTTGCCATACTGAAGGTGGGGCCCTGGTTGACGTTTGCGTACCGGGAAGCCGTGTTTGCGCTGGAGGCGGTGGAGAAAGAATGGCTGGGTGATATACGCGGCGCTTCCCTTTCCGGAGTGACCGACGCGCTGGAAGCGGCGATGCAGGAGAACCCCAGTCATTGGAAAAACTATCATCACGGCGACGAAGCTGCGTTGCGCATCGCGCGGAAATTCAGCTACAGCGACAGGTCGCGATATTACTGGGGCGTTGCAAACGTGCGCGCGGCAGTGGAAAAGTTGACGCGGAACCTCGAGGAACACACCGTGCCGGTATCGCTGCTGAGTCAGTTCTTGCCAAACCAGGCAGCAAGGATAAGAGCAGGTGAGTTGGCAAATCGTCCGCGCGACCTGATACGCAGCAAGATTTGCGAGGTCACCAGCGTCTACTCTTTTGCATGTGGTCAGTCCGGTAGGGAGAAGCCCCGGGGACGCGCGGGAGGGAGGAAGGCGACATGCTGAGGGAAGAGCGGGGCAGGGCGATTCTGGAAATGCTGCAGGCGGACGGGCGCGTGCTCGTGCGAGACCTGGCGAAACGCTTGCGCACATCGCAAATCACCATCCGGAAGGATTTGGAATTTCTCCATCACGAAGGCAGTCTGGAGAGAACCCACGGGGGCGCGCTGCCAGTACGCACGGGGTCGCTGAAAGACAGTTCGCTGCAGGAAAAGGAGCGTTCGCACCGCCAGGAGAAGATCCGGATTGCCGCAGCGGCCGCGCACATGATCCGTCCGGGGCAAGCGGTCATTCTGGATTCCGGAACGACGACGACGGCCATTGCAAGGGCCTGCCGCAATATCAAGAACCTGACCGTCATTACGAATGCGACAAACATCGCCGCGGAGCTCGCGGACACGGCGGTGGAAGTGATCCTGACGGGCGGAGTGCTGAGGAACAATTCGTATTCGCTGGTGGGACCGCTGGCCGAGGAATCGCTGCGAATGCTGAGCGCAGACCTCTTTTTCCTGGGCGTGGACGGATTTGACCTGCACTACGGAGTCACGACGCCGAATTTGCTGGAAGCGCGGGTGAATCGCGTGATGACGGAATCGGCGCGGCGAACCGTGGTGGTCTGCGATTCGAGCAAATTCGGAAAGAGGAGCCTGTCGCTCATCATTCCGACGGAGGCAGTGCATGAAACCATTACCGACAAGAACATACCGCGCGGCGATTTGAAGGCGCTGCGGGAAGCGGACGTGGAAGTCACGCTGGTGTAGAAGCGGCGGCCACTACGCACAATTCGCGCAGGCAGCTCGCCAACACAGATTGAATTGCGGGGAGTTTCTTACTCATACCATGACGACAAAGAAAGCACCGTTGAAAAGCCGCCCGGCATCTTCCAAATCAACGAAAGCCTCCGCCAAGCGTCCGGCGACGCACCGTAAGTTTGATGTGACGGTGGTTGCGGACGTTTGTGTGGACTTGATCCTCACCGGCAATGTGCATCCGCAATTTCATCAGATCGAACAGATTGTGGGGGATTGTTCGCTCGAACTCGGAGGTTCTGCCACCATCTTCGCAAGCCAACTGGCGAAACTTGGCACCCGCGTGTGCGTGATCGGCTGGACCGGGCGCGACTTATTTGGACGATTCGTCCAGACACAACTGCGGGGAGCCGGCGTGGACACCGGCCATTTAAAGAAACACCGACTGTTGAAGACTGGCATCGGCGTCGCTCTTTCAGAAGAAAATGATCGGGCAATCCTGACGTACATGGGCACAATTGATGCGGCTAGCCCCGCGGACCTCGATGACGGCCTGCTTCGCAACTCCGAGCACTGGCACGTTGCCAGTTACTTCCTGTTACGGCAATTGCGCGCATTCTGGCCCGGCTGGCTTGTGAAATGCAAACAACACGGATTGACAACCTCGCTGGACACGAACTGGGATCCGGAGGGCCGATGGGAAGGAGTATGGGAACTCCTGCCTCACGTGGACGTGTTTCTCCCGAACGAAGCCGAGGCCCTCGCCATTACCGCTGGAAAAGACGTGGTAGCGGCAGGCAGGTTGCTTGCGAGCCGCAGTCCTCTTGTAGTCATCAAGCGGGGCGAAAAAGGATCTCTGGCGTTCCAGAACGACCGGACGTGGGAATATCAGCCGACCGAATCTACCGGACTGCCATCTGCCGTAGTGGACAGCACGGGGGCCGGAGATAACTTTGACGCGGGCTTTCTTCGCGCGTGGTTATTGGGTTGGGATGTGGAAGCTTGCCTCCGATTGGGCCACCGCTGCGCTGTAAGGAGTCTCGAGTGTGCGGGCGGCACGAAAGGCCAGCTTTTGGAACACGTGGCTGATCGAAGATGAAAGATCCGCTGCGAGGACAACCATGACCACAAAACTTTTCCAGGACATACTGAAGGAACCTGGCCGGCTCTTGGAATCCCTGACCTATACGCTGCAGGCGGGCAGGCCGGCTTTGCAGGAGGCAGCAGAGATCCTCCGGCGATCGGACACGGTCTACATTGTCGGCATCGGGAGCAGTTGGCATGCCGGGATGGCTGTTCAATCGTTGTTCCATTCCCAAGGACGTCCTGCCCTTTTGTTTGATGCCTCGGAGTTGCTCCACTTCACCGAGATTCCGAGAGGCGCAAAGTTGATTGTTCTCTCCCGCAGCGGCCAGAGCGCCGAGATCGTCCAGTTGTTAGCAAAATTCCGGTCGCGAGGTGTCGAGATAATCGGGATTACGAATACGCCTGACAGTCCACTCGCCTACAGTGCCCGGGTGGTGCTTAAGTTAATGACAGGCTTCGACCATCAAGTGTCCATTTCCATGTACTCGGCCCTGGCGATGACGGGGGCTCTGCTGGCGTGCGAATCCAACTTCAGCCTCGATGTGCGGTTGACGGCCCAACTGGAAGATTCTCTGACCCGTACCCTCTCATTAATTCCCTCCTGGCGACAACAGATCGAAGCAAGCGACTGGCTGAACTCGGATGCTCCAACCTATTTCCTGGCGCGCGGAGGGAGCGTGGCAAGTTGCTACGAAGCCCGCCTCCTGTGGGAAGAGGCTGCCAAAACTCCGGCTTCGGCGCTGACGACCGGCGGCTTTCGCCATGGCCCACAAGAGATTGTGGACTCGAATTTGCGCGTCGGGCTGTGGATCGATGGGCAGAAAATGCGTTCCGAGGATCTGGTGCTGGCCAATGATCTCCGTCAGTACGGAGCCAAAGTGCTTCTGATCGGAAATGATCTCAATGGAGCCGCGGCAGACCTGGTACTGAATATTCCGGAGGCGCCTCCTGCGTGGCAATTTCTGATTGACATTGTCCCGGTGCAGATTGCCGCCGAATGCCTGGCTGAACGGCGCGGCAAAGACTGTGATGCTTTCCGCATATGCTCTTATATTGTCGAAGAAGAGGGGGGACTTTTTTCATCATCACGGGGCCGGGCCGAGCACGGAAACGACGGAGCCGCCGGATGAGGATTCCCAAGTGGTTCCTCCTGGCAGTTTCTGTCCCGCTGTGTTGGGGTGTATGGGGAGGACTGACGGAAATTCCCGAAAAATGGATTACGCCTCCCTTCCCTCCGACGCTGGGGTACGCCGTCTGGTCTTTGACCATGGTGCCGTTCGCCCTGATCGCCTTAAGGGCGATCCACTGGAAACTGGAAATCGGCCGTCGTTCTGTTCTCTATGGCTGCGCGGTAGGTTTTTCAGGTGCGCTCGGGCAGCTCTTGCTTTTTTGGGTTCTACGGGAAGGCCCCGCTTACATTATTTTCCCAATTATTTGCTTGTCCCCGGTCGTTACCGTGCTCCTTTCTGCGGTTTTGCTTCGCGAAAGAACCTATGCGTTGGCGGTAGCGGGTATCGTCCTTTCGGTGCCGGCCATTTTTTTCCTGGCGTTACAACAAGCCACAAACGCCCCTGTCCATGGCTATGCATGGTTGGTGGCTACCATTGCCATATTCTGGATGTGGGGCCTGCAAGCCTATTTCATGAAATCGTCCGCCGGCTGCATCAGTTCCGAAGGTCTGTTTTTCTATATGACCCTGACCGGGATACTCTTGAGCCCTTTCGCATTGCTCATGACAGACTTCTCGGCTCCGATCAACTGGGGACTGCGGGGGCCGTATCTGACGGCACTCATTCAATCCTTCAACGCGCTCGGCTGTCTGCTTTTTGTGTATGCAATTCGCTATGGTAAAGCGATTATTGTTGTGCCCATGGTGAATGGATTGTTCCCGCTGGTAACCATTGTTCTATCTCTACTGCTATATCGGCGCGTGCCCAGCGGTTACAACATAGCTGGCATGGTGTTAGCCTTGGTGGCTATTTTCTTTATGGCGTTCGACGAAGTTCGGCACACCCCCGGCGCAAGCCAGGGCGGCCATTTATCGTAAGCAGACAAGGAGCGCCCGACCGCGTGAAGATTTCGGAAGGCAAACGAAAAGGGCTGGAACGCCTGGCGACCGCGAGAGGCGTGATCGCCGCCCTGGCGATTGACCAGCGCAGCGCGCTGCGCAGCTTGTTCGCGAAAGCAAAAGGCGTGGCTGCCGACGCGGTGCCGGGCGAATGGCTGGTGCAGTTCAAGGAGGCCGTCAGCCGCATTTTGACGCCGGAGGCAAGCGCGATTCTGCTTGATCCTGAGTATGGTTTGCGTGCCGCAAAGCAGCGCGCAAAGAACGCGGGCCTGCTCCTGGCGTATGAAAAAACGGGTTACGACAAGACGGTGCCTGGGCGACTCCCGCAGTTGCTGGAGCATTGGTCGGTGCGGCGGCTGATCGAGGCGGGCGCGGATGGCGTGAAGATCCTGCTGTACTATGCTCCATCAAGTTCTGCGGAAATCAATGATCAGAAAAACGCCTGGGTAGAAAGAATTGGAGCGGAGTGCGTTGCGGATGATGTGCCCTTTTTCCTGGAATTGGTGAGTTACCAGGAAGGAATGGATGAGAAGGGGCGCGAATTCGCCAAGTGCAAGCCAGGAGTGGTGACGGCAAGCGTGGCGGAGTTTTCCAAGCCGCAATATGCGGTGGACATTCTCAAGGTTGAAGTCCCGGTGAATATGGCGTACGTGGAAGGCTCGCCAACGGCGGGATCGGAGATTTTGTACGGCCGCGAACAGGCGAAGACGTACTTCCGCGAGGCTGCCGCGGCGGCGCGCGTGCCGTTCATCTATCTCTCGGAAGGCGTGAGCAACGAGACATTTGAGGACGCCCTGGAGCTTGCGGGAGAAGCCGGGGCGAATTTCTCGGGTGTGTTGTGCGGTCGCGCCACATGGAAGAATGGGGTCGCCGTTTTCGCGCAGCATGGGATGAGTGCGTTGGAGAACTGGCTAAGGAACGAGGGGATCCGCAATATCCAGCGCGTGAACGCAAAATTGTCGGCAGCGACGCCGTGGACAGAGAACTACGCGGGAGGACGAGCAGCGGTACCCAGCAAGGAACAATCGTGACGACGCTTTCCCATCCTCGATCGCACCAATTCGACGCCGGCAATCCCAAGAATCCAACGCGCGCTGTGATATTTGACCGAGCCAAAAATAGGAGAAAAAACTGTGGCCACTTTTGACGTCAGTGTAGTTGGTGAGTTGAATCTCGATCTGATCTTTTACGGATTACCGGAAAAACTTGAGCTCGAACGGGAGCATCTTGCAAATGACCTCAGCATTACGCTGGGGAGTTCTTCGGCGATTTTTGTGCACAATTTAACGCTGTTGGGAAACAAAGCTGGATTCAGCTCCTCCATCGGGAGTGATCCGCTGGGCGAGATTTGCCTGCAGCGGCTTGGGGAATGTGGCGTGGACCTGACCCACGTGCGAAAGTTCAAAGGAAAGATCACGGGGCTGACGGTGATCCTGCCGCAACGGAAGCAGCGGTACATCCTGACCTATCCGGGAACCATGCATGAGATGAGCCTGAAGGATTTGGACTTGAGCTATGTTCTCAGCGCCAAGCATCTGCACGTGTCGTCCTACTTCCTGCACAAAGCGCTGCGCCCAGACATGATCGAACTCTTCCGCCGGGCGAAAGAGGCGGGTCTGACAACTTCGCTGGACACGAACGACGATCCGGAAGGGCGCTGGTCCACGGACATTCTGCTGCTGTTGAAGTATGTGGACATTCTTCTGCCCAACGAAAATGAGGCTTGCAAAATCGCCCATACGGACGACGTGAACCAGGCGGCGGAGGCACTGTCACAAAAGGTGCCTCTGGTGGTGATCAAGCGGGGATCGCAAGGAGCGGTTTTACGCGAAGGCAAGAATAAGTTCTCGGGGTTTCCGCCTGTCACGGACATGGTGGACGCCGTGGGCGCGGGAGACAGCTTCGATGCCGGGTTTATTCATCAGTTTATTCGCGGTGCCAAAGTTGAAGATTGCCTGAAGTTTGCGAATATCATCGGGGCGCTTTCCGTGTCCCGGGCCGGAGGGACGGAAGCGTTCCGCGACGCGAGACACCGGGAGAGTTTCCTGAACAAACATTGGCCAGCGGGATCAGGAGCGGGGCCGCGCAGCGTGCGAACCTAAGTCAAACTCTGCCGCGATGGAACAAAAGACAATCGTCCGGGCGACCGGGAAGTAGCTTCGCTGAGAGAGGCAACCAGAGCCATACCTCGCTCAAATGTAAATCTCTCATACGCCTGCTGGCTATTTTGCTGGTGTGGCCGGGACGGGCGTCACTTCCAACAGCAAGCTGTCCTGTATACTTACTCTCAATTTGGCCGCAGGCCCAATGACGGTGCCATAGTCCTTGTTGTTGACGTAGTCGAAAATCTTATAGGTCTTGGGACTTAATCCCCGCAGTTCGATCTCGCCCGACCAATTCCCCGCATCGGCAGTTTGTTTTGCCGTCTTCGCGATCTTCGCCGGCGCATAGAAGGCGAAATACATGCTGCCGTCTTTTTCGATGGCATAAGCTTCCGGCAAATCGTAGCCGTAAACGTAGAGATCCCGGAAGTTGCCTTTGGAAAGCATCTTTTCGTTGTAGAGAGCGATCCATTTCTTCCAATGAGCTTCTTTCTGCGCATCGAGGTTGACGTTTTTGAACTTCGGTCCGTAATCGGGCCAGGTGAACTTGGTGCCGAGCACGCCGCCAGTGCCGAGTGTGGCGGCAAAGTCGGCGCCGATGTCTTGCTCGTTGTCCGTGAAGACGTGGGTCATACGCGTCAGCTCGACGTGGTCGCCATAGACGGCGCCGCGCGGCCCGAGGAGGGCCTTGTACATCTTGATGCGGCGGCGCACTTGAACGGAGCCGACGGGATCAGCGGTGACCGCCTGGTCCATGTAGCGGAGCCAAGCAAGGCTAGGCGGAGTGCCGCAAGGGCAGCTCTGCGTGACGCTGTCCGGCTTCAGGGCGCGAGTGGTCTCAAAGATGACTTTATAGACGTCGCCCATGGCATAAACAGAATCGTTCGGAGATTTGTGATGGTGCTTGGGGTTGTAGCAGGGCGGTACGCTATAGATATTGTCGAGCTTGTGGCCGTCGAATCCCCAATCGCGGATGAAACGTTCAGTGAGCTCCTTGTAGTAGGCCTGCACCTCGGGCAGTGCGGGGCACAGCGTCGCCAGATTCCTGGCCATGCGCGCAGGCTTTCCGGATTTGTCGAGGACCAGCCAGTCCGGGTGTTCTTTCAAAACGTTGGAGACGACGAATTTGCGGCCGCCGTAACCAAACTGGCCGTCTTCGACCGCGAGCGGCAACCACCATAGCTGAACCTTGATGCCTTGCGCGTGGAAGTCGTTCACCATTTTCTGCATGGAGTCGCCCGGAAAGGCTTTCTGTGCTGGCTGCCAGTCACCATAGTTATTGAACCAACCGTCATCCAGGGTGGCCCAGTGGATGCCGAGTTCCTTCAGCTTTGGGATTGTGCCCAGCATTTGTTTGGGGGTAACGCCGAACTCGTAGCCCCATCCGCACCAGCTCACAGCATAATTTTCCGCGTTATTCGTGGGCTTGGCCAGGCCTTCGCGCTCAACCGCGTCAGACCACATACTGAGCGGCTCGTAGAAATCACCAGCGTACACGGCCAGGAAAGTGCGCGGCGTGGCAAACGTTTCACCGGGCTTGAGGGTGACGTTCGCGGGAAGATGCACAGCGGCATCGACGCGGCCATCTGGCGCGGTTTGCACGGGAATAGAGAGGACGAGAGGGAGTGTTTCGAGATGGCCGATGGCTTCACCAACGGTTTTCGTCCAGAAGGCCACAACGGGAACGCCACCGCCGGCGCTGCCGAGGTCGCCCCCAACTTCGACAGGCGCCCCGAAGGGATTTTCCTGATTAAACTTGGCGGGCACCGGGAACATTTCGTCCTTGCCCCACTTCAGGCTCGAGCCATGGAAAGACCACATTTCGTGCGGGGCCGCGGCGGGATCTGCAAGTGTCGCACTGAAGCGGTGCTGTTGGAGCGAAACGCTGTCGAGAGTCAGGTTCTTCTGTCCACCATTTGCGAAGGTGGCGGAGACGAGCGCGAGTTTCGGGAAATCGTCGTAGACTTCCAGGACCAGCGTTTCTTGCAAGCCCGTGCTGGCGCTGCTGCCGGGCACCTCGATCCGTTTTCCGCGGGTGCCGAGCTTTCCCTGAGCCTCACCTATTTTTGCGCTGGTCAGATCGAGCGAGAGATCCGGGAGTTGCTTGCGCGCGATGGTGACCCATTGTCCAGGCTGCAAACCGGGTTCATCGAGGGTCATTGATGTTCCGCTGTTGAGGAGTACGCCTTTGAGATAGCCATTGGCAGAAAGCACAAACTCCGCGAGGGGCGTGCGGACGTGGATTGCGTCGGGCGCGGAGGTTACGCGGATATTTGAGGGTTGGATCGCGGATGCGGGTGCCTCCGGCCCGGCCGAGGGAGCGGGCTTTTTCTCGCAGCCGCCAAGTTGTGCGAGGCCAATTCCCAACAGCAGAAGGAGTGCGCTGAAGCCAGCGGATTTGGCGAAATGTTGCGACTTGATTCTGACCTCGTGAAGGGAGTTCATGGCTTTGCGGCTCCTAACTGGCTTACGCCCTTGAATTGGGCAAAGATTTTTTCTGCGTTTTTGTTATAAACCTTTTCGAGGACGTTATCCGGGAGTTCCATTCCGTAGATTTCCCAACGCCCTTGTCCCGGATAGCCCGCGTAATCGAAGTATTCATCCGGGGTCTCCAGCCAGCGGAAATAATTGGCATACATAGCCTCCTCGGGCTCGCTGTCGGTACCGAACATGATGCGGTCCTGATAATCAAGGAAAAACTTGCGTGCGCGTCGTGGCTGGCGGCCAAGTTCGGCCTCGCGAGCGCCGAATTCCACGTACATATTGGGGTATTTGTCGAGCCAGGCAGACACGGCGTCGAGATTCTCGGGCCAGTTGGCGACGTGGAGCGCGATGAAGGTGGTATGCGGATGCTTCGCGAAGGCGTGGTGTTCCTGGTCCAGCAGAGCTTGCTTGCTGGGGAATTTCGGACCGGAGAAACGCCAACTCGGATTGGACATCAGCTCTTCGTAGCGCTCGTTGTTCTTGTCCGCAGGGGTAAAGAAGGCTTCAGGGTCGGAAGTGTGAATGGCCACGGGAATACCCAGGCGGCCGCACTCCTCCCAAACGGGATCCATGCGGGGATCGTCAACAGGGATGAGCTCGCCGGAAGTGTCGCGCACGCCAAGGCCGAAGTCCTTGAGGATCTTCAGTCCGCGGGCGCCGCGGCGCGCGGCGTCATCGAGTTGCTGGACCATTTCCTGGCTGAAGTTTGCATCGTTGATCTTGCTCCAATCCATCTGAGCGAAGACCATGAAGCGATCCGGATATGGCTTCACCATTTTGTCGATGACGCCCTGCAGCTTTTCGCCCCACATGCCGGTCAGGATGACGATCTTCTTCACATTAGCGGCGTCCATCCGGCGAATTACCTCGGCGGGGGGAATCTCCTCGCCGTGAACCCCGCCAGCATCGTTCACATGGTTGTGCACGTCGATCACGGGGAATTTCGCGCGGCGCACTTCATGGCGCGGCACGTGGAGCATGGATTTTGGATCATAGTCCTTGAGCAACAAAGTCATTCGTCCGGCAGCGGCGGGGTCCTGGCGGTATTTGATCTCCTGGCTCAGGGCAAGACCGAAGCCGGCAGCGGCGACCAGAATCGGCAGCAATGCCACGATAAGTATCAACCTGCGATCCACGGCGCGCTTATTTTCATTGCGAAACATGGAGGAGACTACCTCCCTTGAGGGGCCTCCCGTGTGGAGGCATTCCCACGACTCGTGTTGCCGATCACTTTGTTCCTGGCAAGTGTACCTACGAACGAAAGAAAAAGAAACAAAAAGCAGAGAAACGTAAGTATCCCTCGAAACGCAACCACAGCAGCTGGTTGTACCCATTGTTCGCCGAAGGTATCAGGTGAATCACCCAGGCGTGCTCCATCCAAGGTTTAACCGCCCGCTGGCGGCCACCGAGGGAACGATTCCATTCTTGTGAAGCATAAGGGTGGCAGCCGAGCCATACATGGGACGCTGCTCGCACCTGTTGATCAAAGGAGTTATCGCCCGCAACCCGATGGCTTCGTTCAAAGGAGGTTGCATGAAATGCCTGTTGAATCTATAAAGCCGCGAATCCGAGTGTCACTCGTGCCGTCGAAGAGACGCACAGAACCGGATCATTGACCCTATCTATCCCCGAAGGCGGTCGCGGGTGCAGCTTTTCTCTTCCCTCTCCGCGTCCTGCTGAAGACACCGCCTTCATCTCTCGGGGACTTGGAAGGCAACCCAAATCGGTATATAAGTGGCCATATCCAGGCTACGAAAGCGTCCGCCCTGATGTACCGAACGGTTGGACCCGGAGTCTGCTTGTGCTTCGTCCTCCTGCTCAGCCTTTCGACTTGAGGACAGCCAGCTCACAACATCACAGGAAAAACCACCATGGAACCTAGCAAATCTGCAAAGCCGGAAACCCACGTCGTCGCCTCTTCGCAACGCCTCAGCTCTGTTGACGCGCTGCGCGGCTTCGACATGTTCTGGATTATGGGGGGCGGACCGTTTGTGATGGCGGTCTGCAAACTCTTCGTGAATCCCCTCCCGCACTGGCTCGACCGGCAATTCGACCATGTCGTTTGGGAAGGCTTCGTGGGCTGGGATCTCATCATGCCGCTGTTCCTGTTCATCGTCGGAGTCGCCATGCCGTTCTCCATCGGCAAGCGCATCGAACTCGGCGAAACCCGCGGCCAGATTTACGGTAAGGTTGCTTATCGCGTGGTGGTGCTGTGGATCCTCGGCATGGTCGCGCAAGGCAACCTCCTCGCCTTCGACCCCC
>Ga0209517_10000371_pt1 | contig 79029 bp, 67 predicted proteins | sample PeaSoiMetSII2010_FD_187695 | JGI IMG/M metagenome (GOLD analysis project Ga0209517, IMG submission 187695) | Peat soil microbial communities from Weissenstadt, Germany - SII-2010 (SPAdes) (version 2) | ecosystem: Environmental > Terrestrial > Soil > Wetlands > Peat | place: Germany...
GCCTATGATTGTTATCAGCGTCATGGTGGCATATAACCCTCTGCACCGCACTGTCACCCCTGTCTACCGCCAGGCCTGCGCCGACTGGTGGGCCGGAAGAGGCCTTTATACCGGCACCGGCGGCCTGCACTACCTGCCTCAGTTCGTTTTGATGTTTTCCCCTTTTTAATTGGTTGCCTGTGACTCCAGGCGATATACTCTGGCGCTTCTGCGGGACGATTCTCCTGGCAGCCGGTGTGTGGCGATTTCTGCGGGAGCTTTTCGGGGCCGATATTGCCCGGGCCTTTCTTTATGCTTCGCTCTTCACCATGCCGCTTTGCCTCGACTCACTGCGAAACGGGCAGGCAAATATGATGCTTACCGCACTCATCGTGCACGCTGCAGCGTGTCTTCCGCGGAGGCAATGGTGGTCGGCTGCCGTTTTGATGGCGCTCGCACTCGGAACAAAACCTCTGGGGGTGGTGTTGCTGTTGCTCTCGGTGGTGGTTTATGCACCCTTGCGCTGGCGCCTTGTTTCGGCGCTGGCCGTCTTGGCTTTGTTGCCTTTCCTGTTTATGCCTGCCGATTATGTGTTAGCCCAGTACCGCGCATTCCTTGCCAATATGCAAGTGTGCGCCTCAGAGGCCGAACACCGTTTCGCCGACATCGGTGGTGTTATCAGAACCTTTGGCTGGGAACTGCCAACCGGGATATCGAAATTGGTGCGCGTTGCGGCGGGAGGGCTAACCCTTGGGTTATGGATGATGGGGGCCCGGCGACTCCGCGGAACATTCCGAGCTATGTGGCTGCTGGCGATAACTACCGGTTTAACTGATGTTGTTCAACCCTCTTAACGAATTCAACAGTTACGTTATTCTCGCTCCGGCCCTCGGGATCTGGGCTGTAACGGCCCTGAACTCATCGAAAACCCGTCTGCTTGGATGGATAACGGCGTCAATCAGCTTATCCATGAGCCTTCTGCCCGTCCTGCTGCGTCCGCTGTTCGGAAATTACTTCGCGCTTTTTTGGAACCCGATGGTCACAGCCGTTTTTATCGGCATTTCGATTTACTGGTTCATGCGTGTGGACAGCCCGTTTGTCCGCTCGTCGTCTACCCAAATGATTTCACAAAACTGAACCACAGTGGTTAAGGACGGCCGTGAACCGTTACCGGGCGTTTCCGCCCGGAGTCTGAAAGCGGGTGTGCAAAGCACCTATGGCTTTATGGGGATCGTTGCCCTCAATTACGGCGGAAATGGAAGAGACTGCACAGCTCAGTGCCAGCAGGTGAATGCCGCCTTCTCTGAGGGCGGTTACGAAAGCTTCGGCAATCCCATAGCGGTCGCCAAAATGCGGACCATGCACGAAAAGTAACGATACCGGGCCGCGGCAATAACAGATTTTTCCGGGCATGTGTTTATCGAAAACCTGTCTTGCTCTTCCACGTTGATCTTCTGCCAGAGCGAACGAAAAGTGAATGCCATTTTTGTCTGGAACAGAGTTGGAGATCAGGAAGGGAAGTTTGAAACCCTGTTCACCCAATTCCGACAAGAATGCCCCAAAACGGCCCATGTTCTCGATCTGCAAAGAAACGTTCCACAAATCCAAACCTGTTTGGCTGGTAAAACCATAAGTTGTGATTATCTGTTCGTTGTATGAGAACCTGACCTCACGGAGTTGTTGTTCGTCCATGCGGCAGACAGCCTGCCATTGGCCATAAGACCCGCAGGCAGTGAAGGCGAAGGAATCAAAAAGCCTTTGCATCGCGACTTCAAAATCCGACGAAGAGACGACAACCGTAACGGCCGAAGGTGAGCTGCCAAACCCCAATGGTTTTACTAAGACTCCGGCGCTCAGGATTGTGATCACTGAAGCCGTCACCTCAGGTCTTTGATCATGCGGGAACACAGATATTCTGGAAACGCTGTTCTCCACTTCCGCTGTTCTACACATGCCTGAACCGGTCACGTCAAGGATGTAGCCGGAAAAGCAAATTGTGCTTTTTGCACTCGCAGCCGTTAAGGATTGCCCATGCCCGTCGTCGTCCACGTGGGTAAGCAGGCCCAAATTTATCCGGTCGGCCGCCAAAATCGAGCAAATTTTCCCCAGGGCGCCTACCTCTCTTCGGCATGACGAAGAGAGGTAGGTACGGTTTTCAATTACTTTAACGCCTCCAAGTCTGATCTTGGACATCAGGGCTATCTGTTTCCTAAACTAGTTTCCATCCGGAAAGGGTCCTTTTCCGCCTTGGCGGCGTCAATCTTCGGGTTTGCTTGTGCGGCGTACCCAGGTACGCCTCCGCGCAAACCTTCGATTTCCTTGCCACCTACGGTGCGGCGCTGGCCAATCGCATTGGGCGGCTCGCAAGGTTGCACGCGCCATGACGAAAAATGCCTCCCTTCCGAATTGGAAACTGTAAGTGTCACATCCGGAGTTTCCGGATGGACACTAAACTAACCGCTCTATGCTCTCGACGAGGACATGAGCATCGACCGGCTTTGGAATATAATCTTCGGCCTCCGTAGCCTTTCCGTCAGCATGCGAGTACGTAGTGGTCGACACGGCCTCCCCTACGGCGGTAAGCAAAATGATGGGGATATCTCTGGTTTCCTTGTTTCTTTTGAGTTCAGAACAAAGAACGTACCCGTTTTTGCGAGGCATCATTACGTCTAAGACCACAAGGTCCGGCCGCCTCTTTCGAATCGAGTCCTCACCCTCGATTCCATCGTAAGCCTTGCCCACATCATAGCCTTTGCTTTCGAGCATCATGCCTACGGTCTCAACCATATCCGGGTCATCATCAACTATCAAAACATATTTACCCATTTTAAGCCTCCTTCGCCTGTTCGGTTAAAAGTTGGTTTAAATTATCCAAGTGTGGCAGCAGCACACGAAAAGTGGTTCCGGCACCGGGCTCGCTCTCAACCTCCACAGATCCGCAGTGCGATTCGACAATTCCCTTCACAATGGCAAGTCCCAGACCGCTGCCTCTAACATGCCTTGTTCTCTGGTCCTTGATCCGGTAATACTTATCGAAAATCTTTGGAATCTCTTGAGGTTCAATACCTATCCCGGTATCGCTCACACAGATTTCAAGAAAGTTCCCGTATGGAACGGCCGATATCGTTACTTCTCCGCCGCCGGGGGAATAGTTGATCGCATTGCTGATCAGGTTGGAAAAAAGCTCCTCCATGTTTCTAGGATCTGCCTGTATGAGAGGGAGCACCGCCGGGATTTTCAGCCTCAATATGATACTCTGGCTCTCCGCCCTCGGTTTCATAAGCGTGATAATATGATCGAACACTTCAGCCAGATTTACCGGCTCCCTTTGCTGCAACACTTGACCGCTTTCGATTTTGGTGACGTCGAGTAAGTCAGTGATAAGATCGAGCAAATCCTGAATCTTTAGTTGAGATCGACCCAAAAGCTCTTTTTGTTTTTCGGTCAACTCACCGGCCAGACCATCCTGAACGACCGCTAAAAGCTGCTTGATAGAGGCCAGGGGAGACCTCAGCTCATGGGAAACCAACTGCACGAAGTTGGACTTCATTTCATTGATTTGTTTGAAAGCAGTAACGTCCTGAAAAACGGTTACCGTACCCAAGGGCTGGCTGTCTAATCCGGAAATAGAGGCCGAGACTGCATGGAGATATTTTTCCCCTTTGCAAAATTCTCGCGACATCTGTATGGCCTCTTTACCAGACGAATTCAGAACGGTTCTGAGATTATTCTCCAGGTCTTCATCCACTATACAGTCGCGTAATGCACAGGGTTCCTCCAGTGGTCTGGGAAATTCGAACAGCTTTATCAATGCCGGATTGTGAAGCACGATCTCAAGGTCGCGATTTGTCACCATGACACCATCGGCCATGCAGTTGATAATAGTCCTGGTCCGGCTCCTTTCCACCGATAGGTCATAGAGGTTTGCGGCCCGGGCTTCCTGAAGTTCTCTGGTGCAGCGCTGCAGTTCCCGGTTCTGAAGCGCCCTGTTTATAATGAGGACCAGATGGTCGGCCCTGAACGGTTTTGTTACGAAATCAAAGGCGCCTTTCTGCATGGCCTCGACGGCATTGGCTACTGTGCCGTGCCCTGTAATAATGATCAGGGGTAAATCAGGGTAATTGGCCTTTACTTCTTCCAACACCTCCAAAGCGCCCATTACCGGCATTACCAGATCACACAGAACCAAATCGGGCGATTTCGTAGATAGCAAATCAAGCGCCTCCCTGCCGTTTTCCGCAGCCAGAACTTCGAATCCTTCCTGCGCCAGAAGGCGGCAGCAGCCTTCTCTTATCACCCTCTCATCATCAACAACCAGAATGGTTTGCATGCCATCAACCTTTATGATCTCTGATTCCTGCGGCCTGCCTCGGCTTCAATATGCGAATTCGGTCGTCTTTTCAGGGCATTCCAATGGCAATACGACCTTGAATACGGCCCCGCCTGAAGCAGAGTTCGCAACCGAAATATCGCCGCCATGCTGCTGGATTATTCCATAGGCGACGGAAAGCCCCAACCCGGTACCCTCTCCAGGTTCCTTGGTGGTAAAAAACGGATCGAATATTTTGCTCATGATTTCAACCGGAATTCCCGGACCGGTGTCTGCAAATTCCACTGTGACCTCATCGTAAGCTGGATCGAACCTGCTGGTGATTGTTATCTTGCCTCTACCCCCCATGGCCGTTCCGGCATTGAGGATGAAATTGATGAAGACCTGTTGAAGCTGGCCCGGGTCGCAGGTCATCAACGGAATATCGGGCTGGAGGTCCGTGACGAATTCTATATTGTGAAAAAGTGCTTGATGACTTAACAGTTCCATGGAACGTGCAATGACTGCATTTATTTCAGAGTTTAATCTCTGACCTACCGACTGCCTGCTGAATTCGAGCAGACGCGCCACAATTTCCTTACAGCGCATCGTTTGATCGATGATTTCCTGAAGGTCCGCACCCCACTGCGGATTGTGGGCGGGCAAATCTTTCAGGAGTATATCAGCAAATATCAGGATGCCGGAAAGAGGGTTATTTATTTCATGAGCTATACCTGCCGCCAGCCTTCCGATTGAGGCGATCTTCTCGGCCTGCATCAACTGCCTTCGAGTGTGTTCCAACTCTTTGCGCATCCGCAAATGTTCCCTGAGATCGGAAAATATGCCTACAGTCCCTATCTCACGGCCGCCTTCGCTTATGATTGCCGCAGAGAAATTTACGGGTACCTCTTCACCATCTTTTCTGTCCAGAGTTACTCGAGTAGAGGTGAGCTTGCCGGTCGGCCCATAATCGCCGCTTCGCATACGCCGCATATTCTCTTTTGCAATCTCGATGTTGGCAATCTTGAACAGAGAACCCGGCCTGCCTATAACTTCATCGGCGCTGTATCCAAGAATCCGCTCGGCCGAATCATTGTAAATGAGGATGTCGCCTTTAAGATCGGCCACCACTATGCCGTCCGCCGAACTCTTGATGATGTTGTTGAGAAAACCGTTCGCGCTCAACAACTCCCGTTCCATTTGAATACGCTTGGTGATGTCCTGGAAATACATACAGGTGTTGAAGCCCTTACCAAACCTGGCCACAACTATGCAGGTTTCAAATACGCGATCCTCCCGATTCGAGGTTGGGGCGGCAGGCTGGATTGTACTGCAGAAGCGCACTGCCTGGTAATGTTGCTTATCGACTTTCAGGGCCAGATCACGCGTTATGCTCAGCAACTGGGGTGGAAGGAGTCCTTTGACATCTTTGCCGATCAGGTCACCCTCAGGATGCTCGAGTATCTCAACCATCTTGGAATTGACGTAAATTACCCGGTCGTTTTCATCGACCATCAGGATACCCTCCTGGGTAATTTCCAGGAGCATCCTGATTTTTTGTTCGGCTTCGAAGAGCGGGGTTATGTCTCTGAAGGCCTTAAATCCCCCAATCACCCTGTTTTCCGAATCCGTAATCATGGAACAGTGCACCGCTACAGGGATTTCTCTTCCTGAACGGTCACAAATGATGTGCCGCATTCCGGCGACAGGAGTCCCGATTTCCATTGCCTGCTTCAACAGGCAATCTTCTGTATGGCAGGAAGAAGTTCGCAGCACTTCGGCACAACTCATACGGTTGACCACCTCACTCCTGCTGAAGCCGGTGAGTTTCTCCATGTGGTCGTTCATATAGGTGATCGTCAAATTCGTATCGACGATAAAAAATGGCATCGGGAAATGGTCGATCACGCTGGCAAATATATGGTCCTGTGAAACTAACATCGAGGTTCTTGAGATTTTGCAAAGATTTTCTTGCCACCGCCGAAGGTTTGAGTGGCTGACCCGGCTGGCGGTTCCACCGCCCTGTGGGCTTTGCGCCGGTCCGGCGGCAACCGATGAGGCAGTTCGCAGTATGAACACACATTCTGCGGGATTGCCGCAACTGTCATTTACCAACTGCGCAGACAGCAAAAAACACGACCAGTCGCCCGCGTGATTCCTGAAGTGGATCTTAAACTCATCCAGGGTCCCTTGCTTGATACATTCCTCGATCGGAGAAAACTGTTCATTTTCAGCATTGCGAAAAATATCGGAGCAGACAAGGCGGTCCCCGGCAGTTAATCCGCATCCTGTAAAAGTTTGTGCAGACTCATTGAAAAACAGGATATTCGATTGCATATCCGCAACTATCACAGGAGCGGGGAAACGGCTGAAGCAGGCTCGGAAAAATGTCGAATCCGGCAAACCGGTGCTCTCCCCGGTTAAGGAGTGGTGGCCTGTTTTGGCAGTTTCAAGACCTTCGGAAATCATTCCGTCACCCGTTCTTCCTGAGGTAAGTCTTCACTCTCATCAGCAAAGTAGGGGGGTCGATCGGTTTTTCTATGTAGTCATTGACCCTTAGCTGCAAGCCGGTGCCCAGTTCATAGCGGCGACGGCCGGCGCCTTCCCTTACCGATGTCAGTATAATTATGGGAATGTTGCTGTATTTGGCCCACCTGGGGTCTTGAAGCTCCTCGCAGACTGCAAAACCGTCCATCCTGGGCATCATCAGATCGAGGATCATCAGGTCCGGTTTTTCCGACCTCAGCTTCGCCAGCCCTTCCAGACCATCCCTGGCGGTGATCAAGGCATACTCGTGCAGTACTGCGCACATTGCTTCGATTATATCGGGGTCGTCATCGACGAGTAGTATCTTTGCTTTCGGCTCCATCTGATCTCCTATCTCTTAGACTTCAGGTCTGGGCAGAAGGCCCGCTTGTTCCACAATAACCGGTACTATTTCTTCCCAACCCACCGCCATTATATGAATTCCATGAACCTGCGGTATCTCCATAATCTGCTCAATGATCTCCAAGCTTATCTTCAAGCCCTCTTCCTTAACGTCTGTGGCCTGCTCCAGCCTGGTGACGACTTCATCGGGGACGGTGACCCCTGAGACGTAATCCCTCATATAGCGGGCCATACCTGCCGATTTAACCGGTATAATTCCAGCCAAAATATGCACCTGCTCTTCGAGACCATGGTCTTTAATCAACTTCATCCACTTCTCGAACCTGGCAACATCGAACACTGCCTGAGTTTGGATGAAATCGACACCAGCCTTAACTTTTCTCGCCAGCCTGAACACTCGATATTCAAAAGGGTCTGCAAAAGGGTTTTCGACAGCTCCGATAAACAGAGGAAGTTCTCCGGCGATAGCCTCGCCGCAGATGAATTTGCGTTCATCGCGCATTTTTTTAAGCGTGTTGATGAGTTGTACCGAATCCAGGTCATAGACCCCCTTGGCAGTGGGATGGTTGCCAAAGGACTGGTAATCCCCCGACAGGCAAAGTATATTACCTATGCCCAACGCCACTGCTCCCAGGATGTCGCTTTGAATGGCGATGCGGTTGCGGTCGCGCACAACCATTTGCAACACAGGGTCCACTCCCACACGCTTGAGTAGCGTGCATCCCGCCAAGCTGCACATCCGGACTATAGCGGTTTGATTGTCGGTTACGTTTATGGCGTCGGTAAACTCCTTTAGTTTCTCACCCTTCTTCAATACTCCCGAAGTTCCAGCCCCTTTGGGAGGACCCACTTCGGCAGTAACTGCGAACCTCTTGCTCTCCAGCACTTTCTCAAGATTGGTTCCTGCTTTCATGGCTGGATCTCTCCTTGTTCTTCTTGTGTTGGGCCTGATCGTCCCTTGGGCAAAGTGAAGGTAAACCTGGCGCCTTTTTCTGATTCAGGGTCGGGGCTGTCAGCCCATATGCGTCCGCCATGAGCCTCAATAATCCTTTTGGTATTGGATAGTCCTACGCCTGCACCCCCTATGGGTGAATCCTTTCCTCGATAGAAGTCGTCGAAGATCCTGGGAAGATCCTCCCCGGCGATTCCAGCCCCGTTATCCATAATCTCCACAACTATTCTTTGATTCTCATTATCATCCGTAATCCTCAGGGTAACCTCGCCACCGCTCTGCGTGAATTTGATTGCGTTGCCGAGCAGGTTGCCGAGTGCCTGCTGCAGCCGGGTCTGCTCTCCGGGGATAGACAGTTGTTCCATTTGCCAATCAGCCACCAGTTCTATATTCTTCTCGACGGCCCCGGGTCTGGCGTTCTCAATGGAGTTTTTCGCTATATCCACAATAGAGACCGCCTCTCGCTGCATGTCCTGGGACTCGATGCGGGAAATGTCGAAGATGTCATCGATCTGGGAGACCAGTCCTTTGATTCTGACTCCAGCCCTGGTCAGCAGTTTTTGCTGTTGTTCGTTTGTTTCCCCGGCATAACCGTCTAAAATCACCCTATGCAAGCTCTCTATTGCAGCCAGCGGGGACTTCAAGTCATGGGCCGCCGTGGACAGCATAGTGGCCAGTATCTCCGTAGTGCGGGTCAGCCGGGAACGCGCCAATCCAACCAACTTCTCCATCACACGAAGACCTGAAGCCGGATTATCAATGAAGAGAATGGGGATTGCTCTTCGATCCACTGCCACTGCTGCGGTCTTTTCCAGGGCATAGGCCGAAGCAAGATATCGCTGTAAATCAATTCCTGCCGACCATCCCACGGACTCACCCCTGCGCGCCGTGGCTATAGTTGCGCACCGGCGCCTTTGGCGGCCGAGAAGCCCCACCTCCACCGCTACCGTTCCAGATAGGACGATGTAAAGATTCTCAGCCGGGTCACCCTCGCGGAACAGGATATCGCCGGTCTCGAAGGTCATTTCGCGACTGAATTGGGCAATCTTGTCCCTTTCTTCATCGCTCAGTTCCATGAAAAGACTCGATTCCCCGAGAGCTTTGCTGATAGCGGCGATCTGCAATCCATCCCTCCTCTATTGCCTTTTTATCGGCCGAGTTGGAGGGCCGCCTGTAAGACTGACGCCCCAGTCTTTGGGCGGCACGACATCCGTAAGCCGGTCCAGTCTGCCGATCCTGGTAAGCCTGTCGATAATCAGTTGCCATCCGCAGGGTAAATCGGGTGAGACCTCGCACTTCCCACCCACCGAGCCGCCGCATGGGCCATGGAGAATCTGTTTGGCACACCTGGCGATGGGGCAGATTCCGCCGGTATATTCCAGCACGCACTGGCCGCACTCCTGGCAGCGCTCCCCATCCCTCCATTCCCCATGACGGCCTCCTAGGGAAACCGTATTGCAGCCGGGATGGACCACCTTATCGACTACGGATGCCACAGCCTGGATGCCAATGCCGCAGCAGAGCACCAACAGCGAGTCAGAGTCCACGATCTTGCTCTCGTGCGCTTCGAACATCATCCTGGTAAGTTGCTCGTTGCAGGCAAAATCGACCAGGCAGATTCCGGTGACCGTTTTGCCTTCTGCCTCCAACTCTTTCTCCATTCCTATAGCCTGTTGCTCACCGCCGGTTTGACATCCCTCCGCACAGCCCTTGCACCCCACAATGAAAACCTTTTCTTCGCCGCCGAGATACGAGAGGATCTCTTCCATTGGTTTTTGTTCAGTGATAAGCATGTCCATCCCTCATCAAGCCGGTTTCCGGCTCAGGTGAAACCTCTTGCAATACTATTTTGACGATTTCGGGGATGCGGTCCCGCAGTTGGTCCGAAAGCTCAGTCCCCCATGCTATCTCCTTTGGCTCAATTCCAATGATCACCGTCTTTTCAGGCTTACAGCCGGTAATCTCGCCTATCTTGAGGCTATCCAGAAAGCTGAGCTGGTGATTTGAGGTCAGCATGCCGTTTCCAAAATCAACATCTTCCGGACTGAACTTGTAGATAGCACCGGGCTCACCGCCTCCGTGGACTGCGTCTATCACCACAAGCCTGCTCACCGGCTTATCCCCCTGCCAGCAATCAGGGACGGTCCCGGCTTCGATGATTTCCACCTCAAAGGTGAAAGCCTGCCTGGCAAGCTCCCGAACCACGTGTACTCCAATCCCTTCATCTTTGAACAGTTCGTTGCCTACTCCCAAAACCACCACTCTGCCTCTGCACTCTGTTCCCATTTGAATCATCCCACGCGAAATGCGCTCAGGGTTCTCCCCTTGGGCGTCAGCACATGAACGGCGCATGCAAGGCACGGGTCGAATGACCTTACGATGCGCACCAGCTCAAAAGGATTAGCCTCATCTCTGACCATGGTCCCGACAAGGGCCTGCTCCAGAGGCCCGGGCTGCCCCTGGTCATCCCGCGGCGACATATTCCAGGTGCTCGGGACCACGCACTGATAGCGGCTGATCCGCTTATTCCTGATTTCTATCCAATGGCCCAGGGCGCCTCGCGCACCGTCAACCAGGCCCATGCCCGTGGACTCTTCGGGGATTTCATAGGGGATATATACCGGGTTCCCGGGTCTGAGCTGGAGCAGCCAATCTCCCATGGAATAGGCCAGTACTTTTGCGCACAGGGCTCGCGTCAAGTGGCGTCCAAGAACTGAGAACAAGGCCCTGTGTTGGATTCCGGCATCGGATAGGGCCGAATCGACCAGTGTTCTTATTGAAGGCTGACCGGAAAGGTAGCCGGTCAATATTCTGGCCAGTGGTCCGACCTCGTACACCTTTCCGTCGTATCTCGGCGCTTTGACCCAGGAGTAGCCCTTGTCCCAATTCTCGGTGGGGACTGTCTTTCCTTCGGACGGCTTGAGACCGGTGGTGGAATCCTCATACCAGGAATTAGCTACATACTCTGTGATCTTGGCCGGCTCGATCAGCCCCAACTCCAGATCGAAAGATACCGTTCCCTGTTTCATCAAACGGTTTCTCGCGAGATAGTCGACGTTGGTCCCGTCGAGGTCGTAGTTGCCGAAGGAGAGCAGATTGCCGCATCCGCGCCCTATTTCGAAATAGTCGCCATAGGTCTTCGCGATCGTGAAGACATCCGGCAGATATACATTGTCTATGAAGTCCCTGATTTCATTGAGCCGCCAAAAAAATGAGGCCATCTTGTCCACGGTGGGCGGCTCGGTAACGCCACCGGGAACCACCGCCGGGTTGTGCGGGACCTTACCTCCGAAAATGGCCAACATTTCCTGGCACTTGAGCCGGACCTTCAGCGCCTGAACATAGTGGGCGATCATTTCCTGGTCCACAGAGGCCGAAAAGCGGTAGTCCCCCTCGTAGCGTGGCACGAAAGGCCCGAGCTCTCCCCGCTCGATGAATGCTTTTACGGAGTTCAGAGCGGTGTCTTTGCCGTCATAGGCGGCTGCCTTGATCACATCCACATAGTCCAAAGCGGCCAAGTGATAAAAATGAAAGATGTGATCAGAGAGGTGAGCTGCGCCTAGAATCAGATTGCGGATAATCCTGCCGTTATCCGGTATCCTGTCGGCGATGCCGAAAGCACTGTCCAGGTTGAGAGCAGCGGCGATGGAGTGGCTTGTGGGACATACCCCGCAAATACGTTGAGTCAGGTGCTGAGCGTCACGCGGGTCACGTCCCTGGAGTATAAGCTCGATGCCCCGGAAAAGAGTGCCTGTACACTTAGCCTCTTTTACCGTGCCATTGTCCAGGCAAACTTCAACCTTGAGATGCCCTTCGATGCGAGAAATGGGGTCCAGCAAAATACGCCTCATTTGTCCAAACCTCCTCTACCGGCTCGCTCCAATGTTGGGCAAACTCAGGTCTGGGGCCTGCTGATATATAGGTGAGACCATGTCGGGAAAGCCGGGACTACAGCAGCCTATGCACATTCCACCGCTGCCCACGCACCAGTTGGTTCCGCCGTTCCACAGCCTGGTTGGGCAGTCAGCGTGCGTCACCGGTCCTTTACAGCCCAATTCGTAAAGACATCCCTCATCGCCAGGGTTTTTAGCGAATTTCTTCTCATCATAGTATGCCCGGCGCTGGCAATTCTCATGGATGAGGCGGCCGTAGAATATCTTGGGGCGTCCGAACTCATCGAGATCCCCGGCCTCGGGCAAACCCTTGAGTAAAATATTTGCCACAGTCCCGGAGAACCAGTCGGGATGAGGTGGACAGCCCGGGACATTTATCAGGGGAGTATTGATCCCGGTCGAACGAAATAACTCCGCTACGCTGACCGCTTTGGAAAAATTGGGGGCTGCGGCGGCGACGCCGCCGTAAGCGGCGCAGGTCCCCAGAGCGATTACCGCCAAGGCGTCGGCGCCAAGCTCGGCCACTCTGGCGGCGATAGGTACGGGAGCGCCGTTCCTCTCGCCCAGACTGCAGTATTTGCCATTGCCGCGAGTGGGTATCCCTCCTTCAACCACCAGCAGGTAACCATCTTTATGCTGCTTCCATGTGTTTTCCATGACGTTGATAATTTGCTCCCCGCAGCCTGCCATAACGGTGGTGTGGAATCTTAGGCTGATATGCTTGCCGGGCAGTATTTCATCGATGAGCAAATTCTTGATGGTGGGGCTTACCGAGTTGAGGACTGAAACAGGGCACCCCGTGCAAGTGGCCGCCTGGAGCCAAATGACTGGATATTCAATGGTCGTCGCCATTACTGCTCTCCTCGTCTTCACTTCGGCAAAGGATTGATAGTCTCTCGGACTTATGTCCATCACTGTCGCGAATAAAAATCGAGCTTGCGAAAAAACCGGCAAAAGATAGAGTGAGGTCTTCTCGCAGCAGTAGAGTCTTGTTGCAACTACGCTCTACAGGGCAATTCGTGTGCCAGTGCCCCGCGCAGGCATCTGAAATAGAATGCTAATTGATATTAATTACTTACAAAATCGCGAGGAAAAAATTGCAGGATTGCACCGTTGCTACTGAAACCAAAACAGGACAAACTGAAACAATAAGTGGACAGTAAAGGGCGGTGGGGCCGGCTAGCGCAAGGCAAAAGGCAAAAGTTAAAAAACAACTCCCTCAGAGAATGGCGGCGCGGTGGGACCGCCGGCCAGGTTCGCCGCTGCTTTCGGCGGCAAAAAAATACCCCCTGAACTGACGCACAGGGGGTATTCGGGATGAGCAAAACTCGATACTGTTAAAGATATTTATCTCTTTTAACTGACTTCCGGCCGTGGAGAAAGGCCTGCGCGCTCGACGATTTCGGGCACCATTACCTCCCACTCGATGGCCATAATGTGGAAGCCGCGAACTCCCGGGCATTCCTTGAGTTCCTGGATCTGTTCCACGGCCATGGTTACACCCTCCGCAGCCACCTTATCCTTGGGCACTCCCTGAAGCCGCTTGATAATTTCGTCGGGCACGTCCATGCCGGGGACCTTGGCCTTCATGTACTTGGCCATACCTACGGATTTCATGGGCGTGATTCCGGCCAGAATCGAAACTTTTTCATTAAGGCCGCGGTCCACGATCTGTTGCATCCATAACTTGAATTTTTCCATATTATAGATGCACTGCGTCTGAATAAACTGGGCGCCGGCGGCCACTTTCTTGGCCAGGCGCAGGACCCTGATTTCAAACGGGTCCGCGAACGGGTTTTCCGCCGCTCCGATAAAGAGCTGCGGCCGGACGCCCTCCGCCATTTCCTGGCCGCCCAACAGCTTTCCTTCATCGCGCATACGCTTGACCGTCTGTATCAGTTGAGTTGAATCGAGGTCGAAAACGTTGGCGGCGGTCGGGTGGTCGCCGAATCTTTGATGATCGCCCGTCAGGCAGAGCACGTTATTTATTCCGAAGGCCCCTGCTCCAAGAAGATCGCTCTGCAGGCCGATACGGTTTCTGTCACGTGTGGTCATCTGGAGCACCGGTTCGAAACCGAGCTGTTTTATGCGAATACAGGAAGCAAGGCTGCACATGCGCACGACGGCGGTCTGGTTGTCGGTGACGTTTATGACGTCCACATACGGCCCAACCAGCCTGGCTTTTTCGTCCACGATGCTTTGATCACAGCTTCGAGGCGGACCGCATTCGGAGGTTACCGCAAAGTGTCCGGCTGCGAGGATCTTCTCCAACTTACTCGGTGTTGTGGTACTCATATCTGCGAATCCTCCTTTACCAGCTTACGGGGTCCCCCGTCCCTGCTTGTCGCCCAATCTTTAGGGCTTACGGGCTCCTCGAATCTCTTGAGTTCTCCGAGCTCTTTGAGCCGCTCATAGATAAGCTGCCATCCGCAGGGCACGTCTTTGTCGATCTCGCATTTTCCATTCGAAGAGCCGCCGCACGGGCCATTTAGTATGCGCTTGGAACACCTTGCGATCGGGCATATGCCGCCTGTCCTGGCGAGAATACATTCTCCGCATGCCTGGCACCGTTCGGTCCAAACCCCTTTTTCCTCGGTTACGCCGATGAAGCAGGTGTTCACACCGGGGTAAATGCGCTTGGTGTTGTACATCTCGGTCATAAACTGCACACCGGCGCCACAGGCTATGGAGACCACCGCATCATAGCTGCCGATCCGGTCTTTGATTTCAGCCAGATATTCCTTGTCGCACTGGCGAGTCAGGCTGACTTCGTCGATTTGCATATTTTTGTGCTGGTTGCCGAAATACATGCGCAGAGCCGAGGCGAGGATTTCTACCTCTTTTAGACCGCCTGCCTCGCAAACGGCAACGCAGCCATTGCAACCCGCCACCAGGATTTTATCGAATCCCTTGATTTCGTTGATTATCTCTTCAATTGGTTTGGGTTTCGCCATTATCATGCGGCTTTTTCCTTTCTTACGCCTTTGCCTTTGACAGGATTGGGGCCGAATTGCCGGACCTTCTCGGCCATCTCGCGGCTTATCTCGGCAAAACGCGGTCCTTCACCGGAGGACAGATTATACATGGCGACCCGTTCGGGTTCCATGCCTATGCTTTGGAGCAACTGCCTAACGTAGGCAACCCGCTTTTTTGCTCTCAGGTTTCCTGCCTGATAGCGGCAGTCGCCTTCCATGCACCCGGCTACAAAAACGCCGTCCGCCCCTTTTTCGAGCGCTTTCAGCAGATGTATAACCGCCACTCTGCCTGTGCACGGCAGTTTAACAATCCGGATACCAACCGGGTAGTTCAATCTCATCGAACCTGCCAGGTCCGCCGCAGCATATGCTCACTGCGTGCAGCAGAAGGCAACTATAACCGGTTCAAAGCTTTCCATCAGATCACTCCTTCCAGAAGAGCATCCACTTTTATAAAGATCTGGCCGTCAGTATAATGGCCGAGCCGGATCACCTTTTGCGGGATATTGCGAAACGCATAGCGCCTCGTTTATCTCCGATACGTTATTGTCAATTCGCGGAACACCATTTGGGCGGCTTCGCACGCGCATGCGACAGGCTGCACGAACAAATACATTCACCAGTCAATCAACAATCTGGTGGAGATTGGAGGCATGCGAACCCGATCTGTAATCAAAGGAGCAGCGATGGAGACGACCCCGAGGTACTCCCTTTAGGCGCGGTGTGTAAATATAGTTTAAAATAATCGTTTGGGAAAGAGAAAAACGTATATACTACTGAAATGATAGGCAATGGGGAATTTCAGGTGAGCCGTATATTGTACTTGCGGAGTTTGAGTCCGAGGGTTTTCCTGTTGATACCCAGTATCTTCGCGGTTTCCTGCCGTTTTCCCTTGGTCCGCCGAAGGATGAACTGAATGTAGCGCTTCTCGAGCTCTTCGAGCGAAAACATCTCTTCGGAAAAAACACTGAACTCGCTTTGCCTCTGAGTGATAAAAGCGGGAAGGTGCTCCGGCTGGATGATGCCGGTGTCCTCGAGTATCACTATTCGTTCTATGGCATGCTCGAGCTCCCGCACGTTTCCCGGCCAGGAGTATGCCCCTAGCATCTCCAGTGCCTGCTTGGATATGCCCTCGACCTGCCGGTTGCACTTGCGGCTGTATTTCTCGATGAAATGATCCACCAGAAGAGGAATGTCCTCGGCACGTTCCCGAAGTGGAGGCAGGCGAATGGGGATAACGCTAAGCCGATAGTAGAGATCCTCCCGGAAAGTTCCCGCCAGAATGGACTCACTGAGGTCCCGGTTGGACGAAACAATGATCCGAATGTTCAACTTGATGCGTGTCTGGCTTCCGACCTTCATGAATTCGCGCTCTTGGATGACCCTGAGCAGCTTCGCCTGGATATTCAGGCTGAGGTTTGATATCTCATCGAAGAAGAAGGTGCCGTTATTGGCGAGTTCGAAGAGGCCGTGCTTCGTCTGAAAAGCGCCGGTAAATGAGCCTTTCACATGGCCAAACAGTTCGCTCTCCAGCAAGGACTCCACAAGGGCCGAACAATCGACCGGGACAAACTCCCTTTCAGCTCTCAGGCTCAGGTTGTGAATCGATCTTGCAACCAGTTCCTTTCCCGTGCCGCTCTCACCCGAAACCAGTACCGTGCTGTCGCTTGGCGCGGCGCGCCTTATCTTCAGGAACACCTCCTTCATGGCCCTGCTGGAGCCGATGATCGATTCGATTCCCTTCAGCGCAGAAGAATCTTCCTCGCTTTGCTTATCTCCGTTCCTGGTTAACGCGATGGCTTTTGCGAGCAGGGTTTCCAGATCGTCCACTCGGAAGGGCTTTACCAGATAGTCAACGGCCCCATGCTTGAGACATTCCACAGCGCTTTCTATGGTTGGGTAGCCGGTGATCATAATGACCATGGTCCGGGGGCAATTGGCGCGAATGTGTCTCAGGAGGGCAAAACCGTCCATCCCCGGCATTCTCACATCGAGAAAAACGACCGCGAAGGGTTTAGCAGCCAGTATCTCCACAGCTTCTTCACCGTTGGAAGCAGTGCATATGTCAAAGCCCTGTCCCTTCAGAATCTTGGAAATGCCGCTGCGAACTACGGCCTCGTCATCGACAATGAGGACTCCGGCTTCGGAAGGCAGGGTTGCTGTTCCAGCCCTTGTGTTCGGAGTTGGAATCAATTGCACAAATCTCCTCCGGTAATCGAATGGGTAAGTCGCAAGAAAAATCAGAGGGTAATTGCATCCCGCATGGCGCGAGTTTCCTTCAAAGGTTGCGAAACCTTTCCACCTGCCCGGCCAGGCAGGCGGGACCCTAAATCAATCATGGAGATGTGAATTCCGGCGTTTTCATGCTTTAGGCAGCAGTATCCGGAAGGTTGTGCCAATTCCTAGCTTGCTGTCCACCTGTATAGATCCACGATGGGATTCTATGATTCCCTTCACAATAGACAATCCCAGACCGGTTCCGACCACATTCCTGGTCCTGGGATTTTTCACCCTGTAGAACTTATCGAATATCTTCGGCAGTTCCTCGGCGTCTATGCCTATTCCAGTATCACTCACGCGGACTTCGATGAAATCCTCCAGTGGAAACACCGAAAGGGTAACGCGGCCGCCGTCGGGGGAGTAGTTGATGGCATTGCTGACGAGGTTTCCGAAGACCTCTTCCATGCTCCTGGGGTCAGCCAAAATTTGCGGAAGATCGGGTGCAATATCCAGGCATAGCTCAATTCCACTGCTTTCCGCTCTGCCGTTCATAAATGTCGCCATATCCCAAAGAAGGATGTCGATTTTCATTGGGATCTGCTCCTGGATGCATTGGCCGCTCTCGATCTTTGCAATGTCGAGGAGGTCGTTTATGAGCTCCTGCAGGCTTCCGATCCGATCATGGGCCCGGTCGAGGATATTTCTCTGCTTCTCCGTCATCTCTCCTGCCAGTCCTTCCAGCAGAACTCCGATCTGCTGCTTAATCGTGGAAAGCGGTGAGCGCAGTTCGTGAGACACCATGCGGATGAAATGCGATTTCATTTCGTCCAGCTCTTTGAACCTGGTGATTTCATGGAAGACGGTTACGCTTCCAATCAGCTGGTCGGAAGGACCGTAGACGGGGGCGGAAACGGCTCGCAGATGCACTTTCCCCCTGGACAGTTCTTGGGAAATGAGCTCATTTTTGCCGGCGTTCATACCGCAGATACTTCCTATCACTTCCACCAGGGCCGGATCGGAGATATAGTCGGAGAGCGAGGCGGGTGAAACCGGGGTTGACTCCAAATTCAGGAGCCGCATCAGGGCAGGGTTGTGCAGCACTACATCGAGGTTTCGATTGGTGACCAGTACTCCGTCTGCCATGCAGTTGATGATAGTCCTGGTGCGGCTCTGTTCGGTAGCCAGGTCGTACAGGTGTCTCTCGCGTTCCTCCTGAAGCTGGCGTGTACGACGCTCTAGTTCTTTCTTTTCAAGCACTCTCCTGATAACCAGCAGGAGATGGTCCACATTGAAGGGCTTTGTGACGAAATCGTAAGCCCCCATTTTCATGCACTCGACTGCATTTATAACCGTGCCATGCCCTGTTATGACGATTAGGGGCAGGCACGGATGGCTCGACTTAAGTGAATCCAGAACTTCGAACGCTCCCATGATGGGCATCAGTAGATCGCAAAGCACGAGGTCCACCGTATTGCCCGCGAGCAGTTCCAGTGCCTCCTGGCCGTTGACCGCCGTCACGACGCGGAAGTCCTCTGCTGACAGCACACGGCGGCATCCCTCCCTGATCACCTTCTCATCATCGACCACCAGGATAGTATCCATATCTCATCCTAACACTCAAGACGACAGCTTATCAAATCAGCACACCTGTATCATTCTTCAATCATTTCAACCGTGCTTTCCGAGCGTTCCAGAGGGAGAATTATAATAAACTCCGCTCCGCCTCCCGGTCTGTTTCCAGCTTGAATTTCTCCTCCATGCTGCTGAATAATTCCATAAGCAACCGATAGGCCCAGTCCTGTACCTTCACCAGGTCGCTTCGTCGTGAAGAAGGGTTCGAAGATTTTGTCCGCGATTTCAGGTGGGATACCCGGTCCGGTATCTGTAAAGGTCAGGACCACTCCGCCTGCATCACGTTCAAATGAGCTGGAAATAATGAGGCGGCCCTTGCCGTTCATCGCGTACGCAGCATTGGTGATGATGTTTATGAAAACCTGTTGAATTTGTCCTGAATCACCCACGACAGGCGGCAGGTCAGGCTGATGGCGCAGTTCGAAATCGATGTCCTGAAAGAGGTTGCCTAAAAGAGCGACAGATCGGTCTAAGAGTTCATTGACCTCGAAGCTGATCCTGTGCCCAAGTGGCTGGCGGCTGAATTCAAGAAGACGAATGACGATCTGCTTGCAGCGCATAGTCTGGTCTATGATTTCCTGGAGATCCTGCCTCCATTGCGGATTGTGCTTCACGTCACGCAAGAGCATCTCCGAGTAAATGAGGATGCCGGCCAGAGGATTGTTAATCTCGTGCGCTACGCCGGCCGCAAGCCTTCCGAGCGAAGCGATCTTCTCTGACTGGAGAAGTTGGATTCTTGCTTCTTCCAATTGTGTGCAAATTTTGAGGTGCTCGCGCTGGTCCGAGAAAATCCCCACGCTCGCGATTTCCTGTTCACCCTCTTTTATAATTGAAGCCGAAAAGTCGACCGGGATCAGTTCCCCGCTCTTTGCAGTCATGGACAAACGGATAGTGGTGAGCTTTCCTGGGGGACCGTAATTATTGCTGCGCATCTTGCGCATATTATCCTTGGCTATACCACTGTTGTAAAACTTGCGGAACACCTCCGGGTGCCCAATAACCTCGTCGGCACTGTACCCCAGTATCCTTTCGGCGCCCTCATTGAAGATCAGAACATTGCCCGTGGTATCCACGACGATGATGCCATCGACGGAGCCCTGTATAATATTGTGAAGGAAATTGTTGGCATTGCGAAGCTCCCGTTCGGCTTGGATGCGCTCTGTGAGATCGCGAAAGTAGAGGCATGCCAGGTGGCTCTTCCCGATACACGTGACACCCACGCAGGTCTCGAAAGCCCTGTAGCCGTCCGAAGCCATGCCGAAGGGTTCTAACATGCTGCAAAAGCTCAATCGCGTGTCACAATCCACCTTCTGCAGGAGGTCGGCTATGACCGACTGCTGGTCGGGGTTTAGAATTTGACCGATTTCCTTTCCAACGAGCTGTTCCATGGGTAAGCCTGACATTTCGGTCATTTTGAAATTTGCGAAGACTATTCGGCAGGATTCATCCACCATCAGGATGCCTTCTTGAGTCAGTTCCGTCAGAAGCTTGATCTTCTGTTCGGCTTCCACCTTCGAAGTGATATCCCTGAAGGATTCAAACCCGCCGACGATCTGCTGGTTCGAATCGGTAATGATGGATGCGCTTACAACAACCGGGACTCGTCTACCCGAACGATCTGTTATTACGCGGCGTACGCCGGCAACTGGCAGCCCGGTCTCCATGGCCTGTTTGAGCAGACAGCCATCAGTGTTGCATTCGGTTGTGGAAAGGACCTGGGCGCAGGTAAGCCTCCCGATAGCTTCCTCCTTAGTGAACCCTGTCAGACTCTCCATGGGCGAATTCATTGAAGTGATTATCAGGTTTGTGCCCACCGTAAAAAACGGTGTGGGGAAGTTGTCGATTATGCTGTTACGCATTGCAATCACGCTCTGAACATTGGAGTGAGCCAGGTGATCCACCTGAATGTCCCTCATGATCGCGATGCAGCCCAGAATATCGCCGACAGAATCCTTGACGAGGGTTGCCGTAACGGACACCGTCACCCATTGACCCTCCGGATTGCGGATCTGAACAGGCACACCTTTGAACTCCGCACCGCCGAGGCATTGTTCGACGAAGCACCCACGACCACCGACAATCCTGGATTGGAGCACTCTTTCGGACAGCAAACCGGACTCTGCATTGGGTGGATGGCCCATCAAGTCTTGTGCAGCCTGGTTGAGAAATACTATCTTTCGAGTGGCGTCGGTCGCAAGCACCGGGTCCGGGAATCCGCCAAAGTGGAGCCGCAAAAAATCGCGATCCAGGCTGCATTGGCTGCGTTCAGCCGGTGCGGCCGACAGGCGGGTATGCGCGTTGTTTTGGCTGCCTGATTTCATACACTGGATCCTTGTGGTTTTTAAGCCGAACGCATCTCGTGTTCTGATTAAGTCCCAATGTGATCTTGTGCAGCCTCCAGTGTGGCAATCTAAAAAAAGGTCTTTCCGGGAAGAAGAAGAGCTATCAGATTTTGAGAAGGAGCATCTTTGAGCAGATTTTTCACATATTTTTTACCTTAACATAGAGGCTGAATCTTTCAAAGCAGGAATGATTGCAATAGAAGGATCATTCCAGGATCAACTCAGGATATCGAAATTGCCACGCAGAGCTTCTATGGAGTCATCCAGATCGGCTGCACCAACAATCGCCGACATGGATGACATGGCGCAACTGATCGCCAGAGGCTTAATGCCGGCCTTCCGCAGGCTTCTGATCAGGGCATGGGCAATCCCGAAGCGGTCTCCGAAATGAGGGCCGTGCATGGTAAACGCTGCTACACGCTCAGAGCATGCCGGATCGATTTTTGGAAGACGATCGGAAAACACCCGGCCGGCGCGCTGCAGATCGGTACCCGCGAGGCAGAGTGCGAAACAGATTTGCCCCTCAGGGGCTGAGTGTCCAATTAGGAAAGGGATTCTCAACCCCAGGTCCTGCATGTCTTCCAGGGCCGCTCCGAGACCGCCCAGATCCTCGATTCCTACACTCAACCTCCAGAAACTCAGATCAGGGAGGCTGGTGATGTTGTAAACCTTTATGATCTCCTCGTGATAAGAGCATATGATTTCTTTAAGTATCTGCTCCTGTCCTGTGTAGGCCGCGTGCCACTCCCGGGGCGTATCCCAGGCGGGGAATTCAAAGGGCCCGAACAGATTCTGCGTAAGGCTTTCGCTTTTAGTTGAAGGCACGAGAACGCTGAGCGCCGATGGTGAACTTGCGATTGCGTACGGAACTATGTCCTCACCAGCCAATACTCCGACCAGCCTTCCCATTACATCCGGCCTCTGCTCATGGGGGAAGATGGATACCATGCCGACTTCGGGTTCTAACTGCAAGGAGCCGTCGGAACCTGTGCCGGGCTTCATACAGACAAACGCCGTGGTAACCATTGAAGCCCCCATGCACAGAGATGTCCTGCCGGCCCCCATATCACCGTCCGCGATATGGGTAAGTATCGCGAGATTAACCTCCTGAGCCGCCAATCCTGAACAGACATTCTGCACGAATACCGGGTCGGCGCGACTGGTCCCGGACAGGAAAGCACAATTGTTGAGGAGTTTAATTCCCCGCAGCTTGATCCCGTTCATCTATATCTATCCCGAAGACCAGGTCTCCGTGGTATCTGATTCCAGCCGCGAAAACAAGCTGCATCGCGGCTGGAAGCCACCCCTGCAAAAATGGAGCATCATTTTTCGGCGAGTATGCCGCGGCACAATCGAACGACGCCCTTCAATGCCGCCCTGCTGCTTAGTTGAGCAGCCGCTCTATCGACTTGACAAGGGTTGCGGTGTCCACTGGCTTCGGGATGTAGTCGTCAGCCTCGGTGTTCATTCCGTCAAGATGGCTAAAGGAAGTGGCCGAAACGGCTTCCCCCACGGCTGTCAGCAATATTACCGGGATCCCTTGGGTAGCCTTGTCTTTTTTCAGATCCGAGCAGAGTACATAGCCGTCCTTGCGGGGCATCATTACATCAAGGATGAGCAGATCCGGCCTGCGCGCCCTGACCGACATTTCTCCTTCGATCCCGTCGTAAGCCTTCCCGACCTCATAGCCTCTGCTCTCCAGCATCATTCCAACGGTTTCGATCATGTCGGGATCGTCATCGACTATCAGAACGTATTTCTTTGACATGGATACACCTCCTGAAGAAATGTGGAACTGGTGAAATAAAGAGCTGCCGATGGGACACTTCCGCTGACAGCTCACATTGTCAGGATCACTCGGAGCCGTTTACCGCCGGGCGCGGAAACAATCCCGCCCTTTCAACGATCTCCGGAACCTTTTCTTCCCACTCGATGGCCATGATGTGGAAGCCCATAATGCCTTCCTCCTCTTTCAGCTCCTCTATTTGCTCGAGGCACAATTTGATGCCTTCCTCGGCCTGGTTTTCCTTTGGAACCCCGGCAATCCGTTTGATAACGGCTTCGGGTACGTCGATGCCAGGGACCTTGTTCTTCATGTATTTCGCCATTCCCACAGTTTTGATCGGAGTAATCCCGGCCAGGACCGCAACCTTTTCATGAAGACCCTCATCTCGCACCTGCTTCATCCAGAGCTTGAACTTCTCCATATTATAGATGCACTGGGTCTGAATGAACTGTGCTCCAGCGGCGACCTTTTTCGCCAGACGCAACACACGAATCTCGAATGGGTCGGCGAACGGGTTCTCCGCCGCGCCGATGAACATCTGCGGTCGTCCTTCCTCCATTTGATGGCCGCCGAGCAGACGTCCCTCGTCGCGCATCATCCTCACCGTTTGAATAAGACGCGTGGAGTCCATGTCGAACACATTGGCACTGGTGGGATGGTCGCCGAACCGCTGATGGTCTCCCGTGAGGCAGAGTATATTGTGGACTCCGAATGAGGTCGCCCCGAGCAGATCGCTCTGTATTGCGATGCGGTTTCGGTCCCGTGTGACCATCTGAAGCACGGGCTCAAGTCCCAGGAGCTTTATGCGTATACATGAGGCCAGGCTGCACTGGCGCACGACAGCCGTCTGGTTGTCGGTAACATTGATGGCGTCCACGTGGTTCCTCAGTAGTTCAGCCTTCCGCGAGACCACTTCCGGGTCGCCGTTGCGGGGTGGACCACACTCGGAAGTCACTGCCAAATGTCCGGCCGCAATGATCTTTTCCAGTCTACTTGGCGTCGTCGCGCTCATGGCCTTACGTCCTTTCTGATGATCTGCCTGGGTCCTCCATCACGGCTTGCAGTCCAATCCTTGTCCTCGGAAGGCCTGCGGAACCGCTCCAACTCACCCAGCTTCTTCAGGCGCTCATAGATCAGATGCCAGCCGCAGGCTACGTCTCTGCCGACGAGCAGGCTGATTTCGCATTTACCGTTTTCGGAGCCTCCGCAGGGACCGTTAAGCATCCTCTTTGAGCAACGGGTAATCGGGCAGATGCCACCGGTTTCGCCAAGCATGCAATTACCGCAGGCCTGGCAGCGCTCGCTCCACACTCCCTGTTCCTCAGTGACGCCGATAAAGCAGGTATCCACGCCGGGGAATACCGGCTTTTCCCCGTACATCTCGGTAAGGAACTGCACTCCAGCGCCGCAGGCCAAAGATATCACCGCGTCGTAGCTATCTATGCTATCCGCAAGCTCTTGCAGGTATTCCTTGTCACACTGGCGAGAAAGACTAACCTCATCTATTTCAATTCGCTTTCCGATTTGGGAAAAATGAATGCGCATCGCCGATGCCAGCACCTCCACTTCCTTCTGGCCTCCAGCTTCGCAGATGGCAACGCATCCCTTGCAGCCCGCCACAAGCACTCTGCTGAAGTCCTTCACTCGGCTGATGATTTCCTCCGCTTTCTTCGGCTTTGCCATAATCATGCGACCACCTCCTTTCCGGCGTTAGTACTCTTGACCAGCGGCCCAAGCTGCCGGATTTTGTCTGTCATCTCCTGGGCAATTTCGGCAAACCTGGGCCCCATGCCGGCCGACAGGTTGTACATGGCGACCCGTTCACGATCCACTCCTATGCTCTCAAGGAGCCCCCGGATATAGGTCACCCGCTTCTTTGCACGCAGATTTCCTTCCTGGTAATGACAATCCCCTTCCATGCAGCCCGCAATGAAGACCCCGTCTGCGCCCTTCTCGATAGCTCTAAGCAGGTGAATCGCAGCCACCCTTCCAGTACACGGCACCTTCACGATCCTTAGATTCGTCGGATAGCTCAACCTCATCGAACCTGCCAGGTCCGCCGCCGAATACGCTCAATAGGTGCAACAAAAAGAAATTATTACCGGTTCAAACTGCTCCATCGAATCGCTCCTTCTTCCCTGATGCAGTGTAGCATGCGAATCTTTCAGCATTACTCATTCCCACATTGCGGCTTGCGGCGTTTTGATCACTAGCCTGCCATCAGGGCATCTATCTTGATCGTGATCTGGTCGTCCGCATAATGGGCGAGTTGGATAGCCTTGGCCGGACATTCAGCAGCGCAGATACCGCAGCCCTGGCACATTGCCTCATTTATTTCCGAGACATTGTTCCTGTTGATCTGTGGAACACCGTATGGACATCTTCTGATGCAAGTCAGGCACCCGACGCACTCGCTCTCATCCACCCTGGCCACTACACCTCCAACGGTCTGATCTTTGGCGGCTAGAAAAGCCCCGGCCCTGGAAGCCGCCGCCATCGCCTGCGCGATGCTCTCGGTGATGAGCTTTGGCCCATGAGCCGTGCCGCACAGGTAAATGCCTTCCGAGGCAAAATCCACCGGCCTGAGCTTGGCATGGGCTTCGATGAAAAATCCTTCGGTGTTGCGAGGGACCTTGAGGAAGGATGAAAGCTCCTGGGTTTCGGCGGCAATGGTTGCCGCGCTCAGGATTACCGCATCGGCATTCATCCTTATTGGCCTTAGGAGCACATGGTCCGTGAAGGTGACGTCCAGACTTTCAGCTCCGTTATGTCCTGTCACGCTGGGCGGCTTGTCCTGGTCGTAGCGGCTGAAGAGGACTCCCCTTTTTCTCGCCATGGTGTAGTAGTCCTCCAGCATGCCGTACATCCGCATATCCCGATAGAGAATGACCACATCCATGTCGGGATCGAGATCCTTCAGTTCAAGTGCGTGCTTCACCGCGCCCTGGCAGCATATGCGGCTGCAGTTGGGATTTTTCTCATTTCTCGACCCGACACACTGAATCATCACTACACGATTCCATTTCTCCACTTCCTTCGGGCGCTCGTGAATGAGGCGGTCCAACTCCGACTGCGTCATGACCCTGCCATGACTTCCGTACATGTATTCCGTCGGCTTGTATTCGTTTGCTCCCGTTGCCACGATTGTCACGCCGTGATCTATTTTGCGCTCGTACATACCGGGACCGACCAGGACTTCCGTCGTGAAATTTCCCTTATATCCACCGAACCCGACCACGAGAGCTTCCGTTAGGACCTGGATTGTCGTCTGGCTTCGAACCTCTTCGATCAGATCATCCAGAAACAGTTGCACGTCCTGACCGTCAATAGTGCGGTGTACATTTCGCGCCTGGCCTCCGAGTTCCTTGCCATTTTCTATGAGAACCACCTCGAAACCTTGTTTCGACAGGTTCAGCGCCGCGGTCATCCCGGCTACGCCGCCTCCGATGACCAGGCCGCGCGGATTGATCTCGAGTGGCTTTTCGATGAGAGGTTTAAGCAGGGACGCCCTTGCAACAGCCATCCGCACCAGGTCCCTGGCTTTTTTAGTCGCATTCGCAGGGTCCTTCTGGTGGACCCACGAATCCTGGTCCCGGATGTTCGCCATCTCAAAGAGGTACTTGTTGAGGCCGCTCGCTACAAGGGTGTCCTGAAAGAGCGGTTCATGGGTACGTGGCGAGCAGGAAGCTACCACTATCCTGTTGAGCCGCTCCTCCGCGATGATCTTCTTTATCTTTTCCTGGGTGTCCTGGGAGCAGGTGAAGAGGTTTTCTCCCGTGAAAACGACGTTTGGCAGAGACGCCGCATAACGGGTGACATCTTTTACATCAACAACGGAAGCTATATTGATGCCGCAGTCGCAGACGAAGACGCCGATTCGCGGTTCCTCGCCTGTCACGTCCCTCTGTTCGGCCCGCTCCCTGACCTTCACCAGTGTCCCCCTCGAGTCGACAAGATCGATTGACGCGGCGCAGGCGGCCGCGCTTGCCTCGGTAACCGAAAGGGGGATATCCTTTGGCCCCTGGAACACTCCGCACACGTAAATTCCGGGCCTGGTGGTCGCCACCGGAGTAAGGCTGGAGGTTTTTGCGAACCGGTACTCGTTGAGCTCGAAGCCCATCTTTTCGGCAAGTTCCTTCGCATCCTCGGCGGCTTCGAGGCCGACCGAAAGGACGACCATATCGAATTCCTCCGACATCATTTTTCCGGCCTCGCTCACATAATCGATCCGCAGATTATCGGAGCCGGGAACCGGGTCTACAGTGTGGACGCGGGATCGGATAAATCGCACGCCGTGCTCGTCCCGTGCGCGATTATAGTACTTTTCGAAATCCTTCCCGTAGGTGCGGATATCCATGAAGAAGATGGCCGCATCGAAATCGCCCTTGGCGTGTTCCTTGGCTATCACGGCCTCCTTTATCGCGTACATGCAACATACACCTGAGCAGTAACCGTTGTCGCAATGGTTCGATTGGCGAGACCCGACGCACTGGATCCAGGCGACCCGCTTTGGGTCCTTGTGTGTCTGAAGCTTGCGCATTCTTGCGATCTCGGCACGCAGATTTACGATCTTTTCCGCATATTCCGGCCTGATCTGTGTTTCGAGGTTCTTCAGCTCTTTTTCGAGAGACCCGATCTTTGCGTCGCGGTGCAGGTCCGAGGGCCTTACCAGGTGCCCCAGGCTGGGACCGCTTGCGCTGAGAAGCCGCTCGAATTCGAGCGCAGTGACAACGTTTGGATGGTTAGCGTAGTTGTAGTCATCGAGCCCGCTGGGATCGAAAGCTTTAAAGCCCGGCGCAGCGATGATTGCGCCGACTCTTAATTCCAGCCTCTTTGGCTGTTGATCGTGATCGATGGCGTTTGCAAGACAGACATCAAGGCACTGGTAGCATTCGGAACAGCCACCACAACTGAGACAGCGCGCCGCCTCGGCCCGCACCTGCTCTTCGGTGAACCCTAATTGGACTTCATCGAAATTGCCCGTGCGGATTTCCGCAGAAAGAACCGGCATACGCGCGCGCGGCATTTTGTCATAACCTTCGGTCGAGACCTCCTGTACCGGTTGCAATTCCTTTTCGCGCCCGGTGCTTAGATCTTCCCCTCGGATGTATCGGACGATCGAAATCGCAGCCTGCTTGCCCGCCGCAATTGCTTCGATTACCGTGGCGGGGCCGGTCTTCGCGTCGCCGCCCGCAAAAATATCGAGATCGTGGGTCTGCAAGGTTAGAGGGTCTACTATCATCGTGCCCCAATCGGTGAGCCGGCATGCACACTCTTCGGTGAGGCACGCCCAGTCGGATTCCTGGCCGATGGCAGGGACGACGGCGTCCACTTCCATCACGAACTCGGACCCCTCGATGGCAACAGGACGCCTTCGGCCGCTTGCGTCCGGCTCTCCAAGCTGCATCTTCACGCATTCAACAGCCTTTACGCGCCCGTTTTCCCCTATAATCCGCCTGGGATTCGTAAGGGTCATGATCTCGATGCCTTCTTCGCGGCACTCGTGAAGCTCTTCCTCGTTGGCGGGCATCTCCTTCTCGCTGCGCCGATATATGATGAATGGCCTGCTCGATCCGCTTCGAAGAGCAGATCGAACGGTATCCATCGCGACGTTTCCACCGCCTATTACCGCGACGCGATCTCCCAGGGGGACTTTTTTGCCAAGATTTATGTCCCTTAAGTATTGGACCCCTGGCACCACCCCTTCTAGATCTTCGCCCGGAATTCCGAGAGCCTTGCATTCCTGGGCGCCTATGGCCATGAAGAAAGCCTTATACCCCTGGCGCCTCAGTTGAGCGATCGTGAAATCTTTGCCGATCTCCACTCCCGTTTTGAACTCTACGCCCATATCCCTCATGACCTGGATTTCAGCTTCGATTATGTTCCTGGGGAGCCTGTAAGACGGAATGCCTACGGTCAGCATGCCTCCGAGCACCGGCAGTTTTTCAAAAACGGTTACTTGATATCCTTCAATTGCAAGGTAATAGGCGCACGACAAGCCGGCAGGGCCGGAACCGATGACTGCCGCCCTGTCGCTGCGTTTCTCTTTTATCTGCGGGACGAACCTGGTTTCGGAGTTCAAATCCAAGTCGGCCAGAAAACGCTTGATAGAATCGATCGCCACCGGCTCGTCAAATTTGCCCCGCATGCACTCACCCTCGCAGGGATGATGGCAGACACGGCCGCAGATACCGGGCAAGGGGTTTTCTTCCTTAATGAGCTTGAGCGCCTCCTGATACCTCCCCTGAGCGGTCAAAGCCACATAGCCCTGGACCGAAATGTGCGCGGGGCACGTCGACTTGCATGGGGAGGTGCCGCGCTTTTCAATAGCGTAAGCCCCGGGGACTGCCTGAGCGTATTTGCGATAAGCCGCCTGGCGGACGTTGAGACCTTCGTTGTATTCGTTGCTGCGGTCGATGGGACAGACTTTGGCGCATTCGCCGCACCCCGTGCACCTGGAGGGGTCAACATAGCGAGGCTTCTGCAGTATCTCTACTGTGAAATTTCCCGACTCGCCGGTAACTTTCTGAACTTCAGACAGAGGAAGAAGTTCGATATTGGGGTGTCTTCCGCATTCGACAAGTTTCGGAGAAATGATGCACATGGAGCAGTCGTTGGTGGGAAAGGTCTTATCGAGCTGCGACATGGCGCCGCCGATAGCCGAACTTCTCTCCACCAGGTGTACGAAGTAACCCGAATTGGCGAGGTCCAGGGCGGTCTGAATGCCCGCGACACCTCCGCCCACTATCATTACCGAACCGATGGTATTTCCTGATGTGCCATGCATCGCTTTACTCCCCCAGTATGCCAGGTAGTTTGTCCTCCCAGCCGATTGTCGAGACGAGCACACCGCTGTATCCGGCCTCCTTGATTTCCGATACCAGTTCGGCAGCTATCCTGACACATTCCCTGGCCTTGTCCGGAGCCTGCTGAATACGCCTTATGAGATCCTCCGGGATGTGCACGTGCTCACGATGCCTTTGAATGTAGCGTGCCATTCCCACTGACTTGAGCAACATCACCGTGGGTATGATTCTTGGGCTATGGGCAGCCACCCGCTTCATGAATCTGCCGAGGTGTTGCAGATCGAACACGGGAGGGGTGATAAAAAATTCGGCGCCTGCCTCGATCTTTCTCTCCATATCCTCGATTTCGATATCAAGCGCGCCGCCACTGGCCCCCGCGTTCACAACCGAGCCAACGCAAAAGCTGGGCGTTCCCTTAAGCTCGACTCCCGCCATGTCACGGCCGCTCTTAAGCTTCTTGATGCCGTCGAGGAGTTCGAGTAGATCAACGTCGTGGACCGCTCTGGCTCGATGGTGATCGCCGAAGCTCGGCTCTTCTCCTGTAATGGCGATAACAATCGATATCCCCAGGGCATTTGCAGCCAGCAGATCGGCCTGAAGCGCCAGCCGGTTCCGGTCTCGGCAGCAGGTCTGCATCACGGTGTCCAGCCCCTTGCCCTGCAGCAGCATGCATCCTCCCAGCGAACTCATTTTCATGACTGCATTGCTCATCTCCGGAATTACGAAAGCGTCCACCTTTCCCTTCACCCGGATGGCGTTCGCCACCATTTCGGAGATGTCGGTCCCCTTCGGAGGATCCATCTCCGCAAGCAGTACGAACTCGCCCGAGAGCAACTTCTCTTTCATTCTCATGAGGGCTCCTCCCATACCATTATGTTATGGCTTTTGGCCGTTATCTCCTGAGTTCTTGTATTGCCCGCCTGGGCCGCCCGTTAGCGATTCGCATGCTTTAATGAGACCGCGTCATGGCATTTGTGATTGCGAGCATCAGCTCATCTGTTCCGAATGATTTCACGTGATAGTAAAAAATACCCTTCTGCCGGATGCTGCTCTCCTGCTCAGGGTTGTTCTCATCGGTGGCTACGATTATAGGGAGATTCTTTCTTACACCCTTGATGATTGATATGGACTCGTAGCCCATGTCTTGGGCCAGTCGGGCATCCATGACCAGCACATTGATCGTTTCCCCCTGGAGCGTGATCAGGGCGTCCTTTATACTTGTGACCGATTTTACCGTGTACCCCTTCTCGGCCAGTGAGTTCCCAAGGAGGCCCGCCAGCCCGAAACCGGGTTCCGCTATCATCAAGGTCTGGGATTTTTCCATCTGCGCCACCTGAATCTGTGAATTCGGTTGGAACGCTGTGTCCCGGATACAAAAGGCAAAATGCATACCATTGGCCGGCCTGATGGTATTATTCCGTATTATCGGTATGTTGCGAGGTGTGCTGAAAGTGGCGCCCTTAAAGCCGGATGGGAGAAAATACCCCGGTCAGGAAGGGGTTTGGATGCCAGAAGTTGCTGATTTTGCAGTTAAAAAACGACGATGGGTAAAAATGCCGCACTGGGAGTAATTCTCTCACCCAAGAAATAAATACCAACTGGTCCGGCATGTAAATATTCAGTGTATATACTGAGGTTAGGGATCATGGGTAATTGGTAATACGAAGTTGCGTTCAAGATTAATGTGATGGGTTTCGCTTCCGCTTCACCCATCCTACGAATTAACGCAGCTGGGGCAGGGATGTAGGATGGGTGAAGCGGAAGCGAAACCCATCGCCCTGGGGAATGTCTTGAACGCAAATTGGTATAAATGGGCAAAGCCCTGGATAAGCAGGCAATGGCCGGAAGCCGGGGCTATCCACCACCGATCACCCATCATCCGGCGAAAGCAAGAGGGCAGAGGTGAGAGGCAACGGGTCGGATAAGGTGCACGGGTCGGAGAAAATACTTAAAGAAGCGGGGGTTACCCCTCACCCTTCGCCAATCACCCGGCGCGTCTATCCGACGGTTGCATATGCCCAATTTGTGAAAACGAATCCGTTCAGCGTAAGAAACGCACTATATGGATGCGTCTTATATCCCGCAGCTGGTACTGTTATTGCGAAGCATGCAGGGCCAGGTTTTTGCAACTCTTAAGCCGGACGTGGCACTTGAACCGGAAGAACAGCCAAAAGTGGCCTCAACTGGCCCTGGCGGCGATAGGCTCTTTGCTGCTTTTCTCCGAGGTGGCGGCTTAGGGCGGTAAACGTGGAGACTCAGTTCTCAATGTCAACCTTTCAATATGGTGGGGAGGAATGCCATGGAAAATGGATCGAACTGGAAATGTGTACACACCGCAGCGCTATGGGTCCTTATTGCGCTCATCTTACTTACCGGCTGGTTGCTCACCCCCGTTTCCGGAATATGGGCCTGGATTCTCATAGCGGTCTTCATGGGGTTGGTTTTTATAATCGTCAGCATGGGCGTCACCGGTTCAGCCTCGGGGTTGCTAATTGACACCCGCAATAAAATGAGCCTCTCCAGGTTCCAGATGACACTTTGGACGTTGGTGGTCCTTTCAGGATACCTGGCCGCTGCTATGGCCAATATTTTCAAAAGTTCCAGAGGTGATCCCCTGGCTATTGCGCTTGACCCGCAGCTATGGATTCTCATGGGCATCAGTACCGCCTCCATGGTGGGTTCTCCCCTCATCAAAAACACCAAGGAAGCCAAGCAACCCGACGAGCAACAAAAGACCGACACTATTAGTTTGCTCAGTGCGAAAACAGGCATTGCACCCGATACGAGGGGGTTAATCGTCGTCAATACTAAACCTGAGCACGCCAGTTGGTCGGATATGTTTAGTGGGGAGGAAACAGGGAACGCCGCATTTCTCGATCTGGCCAAAGTCCAGATGTTCTTCTTTACGATTATCCTGGTTCTCTCATATGCGGTGGCCTTGGGCAAAATGTTTTACAAAATGCCGAACGCCATCACAGATTTGCCCGCCTTAAGCGCAGGCATGGTAACGTTGCTGGGGATCAGCCATGCCGGCTACTTGACCCAAAAAGGAATTCCCCACAGCCAGACGTCATGAAGGGCGCCTGTACTTAACCAGGTATCGTGAAACGGGTAGCGGAACACCGCCCGAGAGGTCTCATAACCTGGATGACTTACCAGCTTGCCTTCACGCTCCTTCAAATGATGATTCGCAAGAAGGAAGTTCACAGGATAGCTCAGGCAGCTAAACGTCGCAGGATGCCGGGCAGAGTGATGACAGCGTTGATTCTGGAAATGAACCAGGCACTGTGAACGTTCCGGTGCAGGATCAATCGACAGAAGAGCCTGCGCGCGAGCCCAGTATTGTACCGGCAGATCCGGAGGAGCAAGAAGATCACCCTCACGCTCCTGATAATAAAGGGGCTGCAGAAGGGTTAGGGGAAGAAGACAAGGAAGAAGAGGCCACTGAGGCCCCATAATATGCCGGGAAAACCAAATCTTTAAACCAAGGAAAACCTGAATGCCACGGGCTTGGGGTAGCCTCGCCGGAAGGGCTTTGGTGAGGCAATAAGCAATAATATTTTTGCTCTAATGTGCTCGGGCGCAGACTTGCTCCGGCATTCATGCGAACTGCTTGGAATAAAGGCAGCCAACTTACAGCCTTTAATTTAACGTTTCTAACCAGCCAATGGGTGAAAGGGTACCAACATGGAAAAAAACGAAGACTTGTTGAAGTGCACATTTGAAATTCGCCAACGTTTGCCGGACTTGTTGGGCGGTGGGTGGCTTCAAGTCGACCGCGACCTCGGGCATCCTCCCTTCTCCTTTTGTTCCCCCTTTCTTCATCTTTCCAATTAGATTTTTTAATCGAGCTTTAGTAGAATCCTTCAAAAGAAGGAGGCGCGCCATGTCGGAACCGGCAAAAAAGAAGGCCACTTATGACGATCTCTACAGCGTTGCAGAAAACATGACCGGAGAAATCATTAACGGTGAGCTGATCGTTACCCCAAGACCATCGAGAAAGCATGGCTATGCGGCATTCGCGCTGGGAAAAGAAATTGGCCCTTATCTATCCGGAAAGAGCGGAGGACCCGGCTGATGGGTATTCATCTTTGAATCGGAAATCGGGTTAGGAGAGCATACTATGGTTTCGGACCTGGCCGGAAGGAAAGAAGAGAGATTCCCGGATGAAGAACCGCATAACTGGATTTCGGCCGCCCCGGATTGGATATGCGAAGTGCTCTCCCCAAGCACCATGAGACTGGACAAGATGGAAAAGATGCCCATCTACGCCCAACACGGCATCCCTTAGCTCTGGCTGGTTGATCCTCTTGCCAAAACCCTTGACGTGTTCCGGCTTAAAGCGGGTGAGTGGGTAGTTGCCGGTCTTTTTGCGGAAGATGCCAAGGTGAGGGCCGAGCCTTTCCCAGAGGTTGAAATCAACCTGGGTGATCTTTGGCGGGAATCGCGGAGCAGGCAATAGAATTAAAAGACCCCTGGTATCAGCCGCCAGCGCACCTTGGCGCAGTACTCCGTATATCCGGGCAAGTTCTTGGAAAGAAGATGCTCTTCGTCAATGAGGCGCCATATTAAAAAGGGCATCATGGCTGGAAACACGAGCAGCCCCCAGTACGAGCCGAGGGCAAGCGGCATGGCGAGGAGATAGAGCAGGGCGCCTGAGTACAAGGGGTGGCGTACCACTGCGTATGGCCCCGTCGAGATCACCTTTTGATCACCCGCGATTTCGATTGTTGCGGAAGTAAAAGTGTTCTCTTTATAGACGAGAAAATTAATGTAGAATCCCAGCGCCGTTAATATGTCGCCTGCGATTACCGTATAGAGCGGCACTCTCGACCAAATGAAGCGGTGGTCGAGCGCAGACACGATAAGCATGGCGATGAATCCGATCGAAATAAAGAGCATTATGATCTTTTGTGGTTTTTCCTTCTCGGCGGTTGGCCCGCCGCTCAAACGGCGCTTGAGAAGCGCGGGATCATTTTTCATGAGGTAGAGCGTGATCAAAAGTGAGGCCCCGAAAAAGACGGCCAGATAACCCCAGGCCTGCCAATATCGAGCAGTTCCCGCTGTAGCAAAAAGCAAAAGACCCATCACGATAGCCAGAAAGACGAGCCCGAGCCACGCTTTTGTATTTAGACTCATTGGAGTTCCACCTTCTTTCGCATGCGAAAATAGTCTTGAAAGACTACTCCCGATTGACTACTGTTTCAACATTAACCGAGACGCTCTGGAGTATTTAAAAATGAAAGGTCCCGTTAGATTCATAGGCGCCGGTCCAGGCGACCCCGAGCTTATTACGGTAAAGGGGATGCGGTTTCTCCAGCAGGCGGACCGCGTGGTATATGCCGGCTCCCTGGTTCCGGAAGCGCTGCTCGAATATTGCAAAAAAGATGTCTTGGCCTTTGACAGCGCCTCTTTGACGCTCGAGCAGACACACGCCCTTCTCAAAGAGGGATGCGAGGCCGGAGAACACGTGGTTCGGCTTCATACAGGAGATCCCGGCCTGTATGGCGCGATCTGCGAACAGATGGTTCTTCTCGATCGTGACGGGATTTCCTATGAAGTGGTGCCGGGGGTTACGGCGGCGTTTGCCGCCTCTGCGGCAATGAACAGGGAGCTGACTGTTCCGGAAATCTCTCAAACTGTTATCCTGACCCGGCTTGGGGGCCGCACCCCTGTGCCGGAAAAGGAGAAATTGACTGAGCTTGCTTCCCATCGCGCCACCATGGTCATTTACCTCAGCGTGCAGCGCATCGAAGAGGTCGCCGCGCAACTGAAGACGCATTATCCGGCGGACACCCCGGCGATAGTGGCTTACCGGGTAGGCTGGCCGGATCAGAAACTGGTTCGGGGGACGCTGGAGAACCTGGCCGAAAAGGTCCGGGAGGCTAAAATCGAGCGCCAGGCGATTATCCTGGTTGGAGAAGTATTCAGTATCGGTTTGGCCGGCGAAAAGAGATCCAAACTCTATGACGAAACGTTCAGCCATCAATTCAGGGACGGCACAAAACCCGAGTAATGCCGGGACCGCGATTTTCGCTCTCACCCGGAAGGGTGCTGAACTCGCGGCCGGAATAAGCGCGCAAATCCCGGGCAGCACGTGTTTTTGCAACTATCGCTGCGTCTTGCCGGGAATGACTCCTTTCGCGCATATTTCCGAGGTCTTCCCATCGGCCTGGCGCGAGTATGGCTCGATCATCTGCATAATGGGCTGCGGAATCGCGGTCCGAATGGCTGCCCCTCTTATCGAGCACAAGACGGTTGATCCGGCGGTCGTCGTCATGGGCCAGGACGGCCGCTTTGCGGTAAGTCTTCTTTCAGGTCATATCGGCGGGGCAAACGAACTCGCGAGAAAGGTTGCCTCGATTACCGGGGGCCAGGCGGTCATAACAACGGCTTCGGATCTCCAGGACAAGCCGGCCATAGACCTCGCCGCAAAAAAAGCCGGGCTTCGGATCGAAAACAGCGCGATATTGAGCAGAATCCAGGCCGCCATCCTGGATGATGAACCTGTATGGATATTCGATCCAGGTGCGCTTCTATTGAAGCATATTCCGGCGGATCATGGCCTGCTGGCGATCGATTCCGGAGACGATCCCGGCGCTCTTCGATCCGGCCTCGGGATATGGGTTTCCGAACAGCTCTCTCCCCGGGGTATAGAGTGCCTAAAGCTTCGGCCTGCCAACCTCGTGGTTGGAATCGGGTGCAACCGGGGGACCACCTCAACTGAGATCGTCGAATTTATCGGCAAAAAGCTTAAGGAAAACAGGCTCAGTCCTCTTTCAGTCAGAAATTTCGCGAGCCTGGACATAAAGTCGGACGAACGCGGGCTTCTGGAGGCGGCAAAAGCATTTGACAGGCCGATTTATTTTTGCGCTCGCGAAGATATAGAAGACATTGCTGTTCCGAATCCGTCGGAAACGGTTGGCCGGCATGTAGGAGTGGAAAGCGTATGCGAAGCAAGCGCCCTTTGGAGCGCGGGGACGCGGGAGTTGCTCGTGCCCAAACGGAAAGCGGAAAACTGCACACTGGCAATTGCCAGGGCAAGCTGTCCATAATCAGTCTTGGGCCGGGAGCCAGGTCATATATGGCCCCGGAGGCGCTAGGCGCGCTGGAGTCCGCGGAAATCGTCCTGGGGTATAAGACGTACCTTGATCTTATTCCCGACCTCGTGCAGAACAAAACAGTCATGGCGAGCGGGATGCGAAAAGAGGTGGAACGTTGCTGGGCCGCCATAGAGCATGCTTTATCGGGCCGGAATGTGGCCCTGATCTCGAGCGGCGACGCCGGGATTTATGGCATGGCGGGGCTGGTTTTGGATATCTGTAAAGAAAAGCGGCTCAATGTCCTGAAATGGGACAGTGACGGCGCGGGTGATGCGCCCGGTTTTTTCCTGAGAATAATCCCCGGGATTCCGGCTTTCAATGCGGCGGCTTCTCTGCTGGGCGCCCCCCTCATGCACGATTTTGCAGCGGTAAGCCTCAGCGATCACCTGACCCCGTGGGAGGTCATTGAAAAAAGACTCTGTGCGGCAGCGGAGGCGGATTTCGTCCTGGCTATCTATAATCCCAGGAGCAAGAGCAGGCCTGATTTGCTTGAAAAGGCCCGCCGGATAATCCTTCGATACCGCTCCGCCGGGACCCCGGCGGCAATTGTGCGCCGGGCAATGCGCGAAGAGCAGTGGGAATGCGTGTCAACGGTCGGCGAGCTTCCGGTCGAAGAGGTGGACATGCAGTCCGTGGTAATAATTGGAAACAGCCGGACCTATCTGTGGAACGGCTGGATGGTGACGCCGAGGGGATACCTGGACAAGTATTGCGTATGAAGCAGGGAGCGGGGAGCGGGAAGCGGGAAGCGGGCGAAAGGTTTTCTTCCTGCTTCTTGCTTCTTTCTTCCGGCTACCGCTCTTCAATGGCCTGGCTTACCGCAAGAAGGATTTTTTCAATCGAGGCAGGGCTGAGTCCGAGCATTTTGGCGGTTTGCGTGCCGTTCAGGTCCAGATCCGGTTTTCGGGTGGGCCCCACACCCAGTTTGTGGCAAATGGAGTTAGCCAGGCTGATGATTTGAGTTAGCTCCCCGGTGGCTCCGGGTTCGACGGGTTGGTGGTGGTCGGCGATGGCGTACTCAATATCTTTGGAAAAACGCCAGTTGTCGGCAATTATGCCTCCGACGTCAGCGTGTGTGAAACCGAGCTTTCGCTGTTCGACATCAAAGAAGTCCATACCGTCGTTGTAAACTTCCTGCATGATATCCCGCATAACCGAGGGCGCCCGCAAAAAGAGCGCTGTTTTGCCAAAATCGTGCATGAGCCCGGCGAGGTACGCCTCCTCTTTGCGCGCGAAGCCGACCTCTTCTCCTATCTTTCGGGCCGCCAGGCCGCAGCCCACAGCATGTTCCCATAGGAGCTTTTCCGCAAGACCGACATTTATAGACATTCCTTTAAGGACTGCGGTCATAATGAGAGATCTGATCGCATCGAATCCCATGAACATAAGGGCGTCACGCACGGTGGAGATAGACCGCGAAGCCCCGTAGTAAGGCGAATTGGCCACCTTGAGGACTCGGCCGGCAAGCGCCTGGTCTTGCATAATGATCTGGTGAATCTGCTTCGGAGTCGAGTTCTCATCCGAGAGCTTCTCTATTACCTGAGCAGCAATATGGGGCATGGGCGGCAGGTCTCCGATCACTTCGGCGACCCTGGCAGCCTTGGACGATTCAGACCGCCGTGGCCCAACAGTTTCTGCCGGTGGGGGCGCAGCATGCCCGCCGGTTTTCATCTCAAGCTTCATCTTGGCTCCATTTTCAAGTGAATATTTCTGCGGACCGTGACGGTTGTACCACTATAAGTTATTCGGCAGGAGTGGGGATAAAGTTCAATAAAACCTTTAGAAAAGGGGGGAGACAAGTGAACCGGATTTGAATATGCGGTTTGAGACTCACTCTTTTTTTTCGACTGCCGCTGTTTGTTCAACCTCGACTGTGGGAGTAATAACCTCGGCAGGAGATTCGGACCTGACCTGTTTCAGGTTGAGCTTCTCCATCACTTCTTTTTTCTCCTTCCGCTCAAGCTTGAGCATCCGGCGGGTCTTGAAATGCGGTTTCAACAGGAGAGCCAGGCCGATAATAAATCCGGCCAGGGCCGAAATCAGAATTACCAGATAGAGCGGCAGACTGGGGGGGGTGTCGGGATTTGTATGATAAAGAAAGGAAAGATCGAGCTTAAAGCTGACAGGTTGTGTCAAGGTCTGCATGTTCTCATAGATAAAAATCCCAATGAAGCAAAGGATGACCAGAGTTACCAGCAGCTTAAACAGCCTCATCAGCGCTCTCCTTCCCGAAATGGGGTAAAAGTTTGGAGTATGATTGCTTTATGTGTTCAGGAATACTGCGGACATCGGCTAGAGCGATCATAAAATTCGTATCGCCTCTCCACCTTGGCACTATATGAAAATGGAGATGTTCTTCGTAGCCCGCCCCCGCTTCCCGGCCCAGATTAAGGCCGATATTGAATCCATCGGGGTGCATCACTTTTTTCAGTATGCGTGTGGACCTCTTGACCAAAGCCATGAGGCCCTTTTCGTCATCCGCCGTCAGTTCGTCCAGACTTGATACATGGCGCCAGGGACAGACCAGCAGGTGACCGTTGTTATAGGGAAATCTGTTCATCATAACCATTACGAGGTCGTCCCTGTAAAGGATAAGGCGCTGCTCGTCGGACTGCCCGTGATATTCGCGGCAGAAGATACAGCCATGCGGTTTTTTCCCCAGAATATATTCGACACGCCATGGCGCCCATAGATTGCGCACCCAATTGCTCCCGAAGATTCTAGATCTGAAGTATTTCGGCTTCGATTTTGTCCTGAATTGTCAAAACGCCAAGAGTTTTCCGGCAACTCCCGCGGCCCAGGAATACCGAACCAGGATTGAACCAGAGCAATCCGTTTTCCCGAAAAATAAATGGTTGATGAGTATGTCCAAAAAGGACGGCATCAGTACCGGCGAACTCTTGCTCCAGTCTCTGGCGGATTCCGCCGCGAGACCCCCATCCGTGTGTAATGCCCAGGCGGAAGGGGCCGGCCTTCAAGATCCTGCTGGCCGGAAGACGCTGCCGGATTAAGTAATCGTCCATATTGCCCGCTACTGCTTCAAGCGGATACTGCTCCAGGTAGTTCAATATCTCGACTTTATCCCAGTCGCCAAGATGAATCACCATATCGGCGTCATCGCAAAACTCTGAGCACAAGGCTTTGAATTCTTCTGTAGTCTTGCTGAGATGAGTGTCCGACATTACGACTATCTTCATTGTGCCTAAAACATCCCCGTCCCCTGGATTTAAATCCGGTACTATAGCAATGGACTCTGAAAAAACAAGTATTTTAAATGAAAGGCCCGACTTTCCAAAAGGATGCACAAAGTGGGCCGTTGAAAAAACTTCGACAGGATTAACAGGATTTACAGGATTAAAAACAAAGAAATCTTGACGAAATTTCAAGAAACTCTATGTTGGTTTCACAGAGAAAAGCTTTGCTATACAGGATGAGATCCGTCAGACAGCCGCCAGCGAAAATTTCCCGCTAACATAGACTGGCCGGCGGCCTTAAAAATCGGTTGTTTTTTGAATCCTGTAAATCCTGTTAATCCTGTCCAGGATTTTGATTTTTCACGCAGGAATTATTTCCAGATTCCCCCAGATCCCCATTTTATCCTTAATCAGGACCAGAACCGCTTCGACAGATGGAATCGTGGGAGCAAGCTCCAGGGCTTTGTCAATATCGGCCGGGCTTTTCACAATATTTCCAATCCGGGTTGCGGCAGCGTCGGCCAGGGCGGCGTCAGGCGAAATGACGGTTACCGCATCCGCTTTGCCGAAGCTCAAAGAATGGCCGATCGTTCCGGACGAGGTGCAAATTCCTAATGGGAAGCGCTCGGGACCAAGTCTTACTGCTATTTTACCGGCGAATGGCGAATTGGGTCCGGCGAAGATTCCTACGGTGGTTTCCTGCTTCATGTTGAGATAGCAGTCACCGCCGTTTTCGACTATTACCGAATCGGAAAACTGCTCGAGGCAGACTCCTACGGCCTGCGCCACCGCGCCGGCCACACTCGCCATCGGGCCGACCCCGGCAATAATGGCGGCCTTGAGCATTCGGCGAACGATCGGAGGGGCAAGAGGGTCGTCGGGAAGTGGCGCAAGGGAGTGCAGAAATTCGCCGTGTGAAGCTATGTAATGTTCCAGTTGAAGCCGACAGTTTAAAGCAGCCTCCATGGCTTGCTTTTCGAGATTGAGCCGGGCGCGGACCCAGAGATCGGTTTCCCTGTATTTTACCTGAAAGCTTTTCCAGCCTTTTGGCGCCTGATGTTGATAGCGGTAGAAGCGGTGCGTTTCCGTGTACACATTCATTCCCACTCGATGGTACTGGGCGGCTTGGATGAAATGTCGTATACGACCCGGTTGACGCCTTTTACTTCGTTAATGATCCGGTTGGAAATTTTCGCCAGCACTTCGTAGGGGAGTCTTGCCCAGTCAGCTGTCATTGCATCGACGCTTTCCACCGCCCTCAGTGCTATCACCTGGTCATAGGTGCGCTCATCGCCCATGACCCCGACCGACCGTACCGGGAGCAGCACCGCGAACGACTGCCACACATGTTCGTACCAGCCCGAGGCCTCGATTTCCTCCTGGATTACGGCATCGGCCTCGCGCAGAATCTCAAGATTTTCAGGGCTCAGCTCTCCTATCATCCTAATGGCAAGGCCCGGCCCCGGAAAGGGATGCCGCATGATTATCCTCTCCGGAAGCCCGAGTTCCCTTCCCACCAGCCGCACCTCGTCCTTGAAAAGCTCCCGCAGCGGTTCGATAAGCTCGAGCTTCATCTTTTCGGGCAAGCCTCCCACATTGTGGTGGGTCTTTATGGTGGCTGAGGGCCCTTTGAATGAAACGCTCTCGATCACGTCAGGGTAGAGGGTGCCCTGCGCCAGATAACGGGCGTCTTCGATACCCGCGGCCTCCCGTTCGAAGACTTCTATAAACAGATTACCGATTATCTTTCGTTTGCGTTCCGGGTCTGAAACGCCTTTCAAACGGTCGAGGAACTCAGCGGAGGCGTCGATGTAGATAAGGTTTATTTCGAAATGGTCCCGGAATACTCTTTGAACAGTTTCCGCTTCGCCTTTTCTCAAAAGCCCATTATTGACGAAAATACAGTGAAGCTGCGTACCTATGGCCTCATGAAGAAGGACCGCCACCACCGACGAGTCCACGCCGCCGCTCAAGGCGCAAATTACGTGGTCATTTCCAATTTTGTTGCGAAGCGAGCCGATGGCCGATTCCACGAATGACTTCATCGTCCAGGCCGGACGACATCCGCAAATCCGGAACAGAAAGTTCTCCAGTATGTCCTTGCCGCAAGGCGTGTGGGCCACTTCCGGATGAAACTGCACTCCGTAAAGGTGACGGTGCGGGTCGCCCATTGCAGCGGCAGGGGAATTATCACTATGAGCCATCGCCTTGAAAGAGGGCGGAAGTTTGAGGATGCGGTCGCCGTGACTCATCCAGACCCTAACCCCTTCTTTTTCAATTTCGTGGAAAATATCACCCTGCAAGTCTATATCTATGGAAGCGGGACCGTATTCACGCCTTTGGGCCTTTTCTACCACTCCTCCAAGCTGGTGAGCGAGCAGTTGCATGCCGTAGCAGATCCCAAGCAGCGGGACGCCAAGCTCGAATATTTTGGGATCGGCCAGGGGAGCGCCCTCATCGTGTACGCTCGATGGTCCTCCTGAAAGGATAATTCCCTTCGGCTTGAAGTTTTTGATTGCCTCCAGCGGCATGTTGAAGGGATGAATCTCACAGTAGACGTGACTTTCCCTTACTCGCCGGGCAATCAACTGCGTGGTCTGGGAGCCGAAATCGAGGATCAGCACCTGTTCCTGGTGTAGACTATCTGGCATGGTTTTCCGTTCCCCCGTTACAAAAAGGTCCCTCACGTGTAAAAAGCCCCATTTGTCTTTTTGCTTTCGCCTTTTTACTTCAAATCTACCTGGTAGTTGGGCGCTTCCTTGGTGATAATGACGTCATGCACATGGCTTTCCCGGAGTCCGGCGCTCGTGACTCGAACCATCCTGGATTTGATCCGAAGCTGGTCCAGGGTCGCGCATCCGAGATAGCCCATGCCCGCGCGAAGTCCTCCTATCAGTTGGTGCACAATATCGGAAATAAGTCCCCGGTAAGGTACTTTTCCTTCGATCCCTTCGGGCACCAGCTTCTTGGGTTCGAACACGTCTTCCTGAAAATAGCGGTCCTTGCTTCCCTCACGCATTGCTCCAAGAGAGCCCATTCCGCGATAAACCTTGTAGCTGCGCCCCTGGTAAAGAATAGTTTCACCGGGGCTTTCATCTGTTCCGGCAAACAGGCTGCCGATCATTACGCTGTCAGCTCCCACAGCCAGCGCCTTTACGATGTCGCCGCTGTACTTTACTCCACCGTCGGCGATGATCGGTATCCCTTTCGCGCGGGCCGCCCGTGCGCACTCGATGATGGCGCTCACTTGCGGTACGCCGACTCCGGCCACGATTCTGGTCGTGCAGATAGAGCCGGGTCCGACACCGACCTTGACGCCGTCCACACCGGCTTTGATCAGGGCTTCGGCCCCTTCAGCGGTAGCCACATTGCCCGCTATCAGTTGAAGGTTCGAAAACTCCGCCTTGATTGCCTTCACCGCTTCGACAACATTGCGGGAATGTCCATGAGCACTGTCCACCACTATCACATCAACGCCTACGCCCTGTAAAGCGCTGGCCCTTTGGAGCATGTCTTTGCCGATCCCGACGGCTGCGCCGGCCCTGAGCCTGCCGAGATGATCTTTGCAGGCATTCGGATACTTCTTTATCTTCAGTATGTCTTTTATGGTTATAAGCCCCTTGAGCCGGCCCGCTTCATCGACAACAAGCAGCTTTTCGATCCGGTTTTTTTGGAGCAGCCTTTTCGAATCCTCGAGTGAAATGCCCAGGGGTGCGGTGACAAGTTTATCCTTGGTCATCAGATCCGACACTTTTATCGTCCTGTCGGTCTCAAACCTGAGATCCCTGTTGGTTATGATACCGACGAGCTGGTCGTCTCTTACCACCGGTACGCCGGAAATACGGTATCTTGACATCAGGTCGAAAACGTCTCCGATCTGTTGGCCGGGGTCGACGGTGACCGGATCTACGATCATTCCGCTCTCCGATTTTTTGACCTTGTTAACCTCCTGCGCCTGCGCAGCGATGCTCATGTTGCGGTGAATTATTCCAATTCCACCTTCGCGGGCTATGCTGATCGCCGTATCGCATTCGGTCACCGTGTCCATGGCTGCGCTTACCAGTGGAATCCCCATCTTGATCTCCCTGGTCAGCATGGTCACAACATCGGTTTCGACCGGCAGAACTTCAGAGTAGTTAGGCATAAGTGAGATGTCGTCAAAGGTCAGTGCTTCGGAAATCTCAAAATTAATCTTTTGGTCCATTTATGTTCTCCTCGCAAGATAGGCTTTAGCGATGTACCCCGCGGAGTGCGGCAGGGGCGCCTGGAGCGGCTTTATCCCTTTTGGAACCGCCATGTCAAGTTCGTTCGCAGACCGGCGGCCTCGCCCCCGGATGGCGTCGATTCAGTATCTACAAGCTCGATGAGAAGCCCTTCGAGAAGGCCGGCATCGGATACAATGAAATTATCATGACCAAAACAGGAAAGAATTTCAGAAACTATAACCGCCCCCCCAAGGATTATGTCTTCCCGTCCCGGCTCCAGGCCGATTATCAGCCGCCTTTGCGCTAAAGTCATTCTCGCAAGGGATTCTATCATTTTGGAAAGCCAGTCTTTGGACAGGACCATCCCGTTAACACGGCAAGGGACATAATCCTCCATTTTTATACACATGGCTGCCAGAGTGGTAACCGTTCCGGCGGTCCCGACAAGCTGCAATCCGGCAGAAAAAGCAATTTTACCCTTTTCTTTTAAATTTTCATATAGTTGCTCTTTGGCCGACATTATTTCGTCTCGGGCTGAAAGCGCCGCCCGGCTGAGGGCTTCGGGACCGGGCGGGTCGCCTGCAAAGTATGCCTCTGTCAGAGTGGCCGCTCCAACAGGCCGGCTTGCGTTTCTGAGAGGTATCTTTTTTCCCGTCTGCACGAATTCAGTGCTTCCTCCGCCAATGTCAAAAACGAGCAGATCTCCGCCGATTTCCGGAAGCACGCTTAAAGCGCCCTTTGCGGAAAGCACCGCCTCGGACTGTTCGGAGACTATTTTGCAATCGATTCCCGTATCGGCGGCTATTGAGTCCACTACGGCACAGGAATTTTTAGCGCGCCTGACAACCCCGGTGGCACCGCAAGTGATCCTGTCCACCTGGAATTGGCGAAGAATAGAGACGTATTCCTTCAGCGCCGAAATGTTCCTGTGCTGCGCTTTTTCCGTGACCGTGCCGTCAATCTTAAAATCCTCGGCCAGTCGCGTCACTCTTCTTTCAGCGCGAACCGGCACAAGTTGAGTTCCGATTTTTTCTACGATCAGCATACGGGTAGTGTGAGAGCCGATATCCAAGCCTGCGAAGCAGTTTTCAGGACCCGATCGGCCCAACTCTGTGTCTCTGCTTACTTGACATTGCCTTTCAATCGCCATTATTTTCTGCTTTACTTCCTACCTATCTTTGATGAGGAGACGATTGCGAATGATCCAGGAAATTAATCCAAACCATCCGGAACCGAGAAAGATCAAAAATGTTGTCGAAATTCTGGCAAACGGGGGAATAATAGCCTACCCCACAGACACATTTTACGGGATCGGTTGCGACCTCTTTAATAAAGCTTCCATAGAAAAAATCTATCTTTTGAAGCGCCGTTCTCAGCAACAGCCTTTCAGCTTCATTTGCAGCGGTTTGAAAAATATCAGCGAATACGCGCAGGTGACGAATTATGCCTATAAGACCATGAAGCGGCTTTTGCCCGGGCCTTATACGTTCGTATTGGAAGGCTCCCGAATGGTTCCCCGAATCATGCTGACCAAAAGGCAAACGGTCGGGATTCGTGTCCCCGATCATCCAATCTGCCTGGCTATCGTCGAAGCGCTCGGGCACCCAATAATCAGCACAAGCGCTACAGATCCCGAAACCGGTGAGATTTTGTCTACCCCACGGGACATACAGGATAAGATTGGCCACGCCATCGATCTTATTGTGGATGGGGGAGTTGTGCAAGGTGTACCTTCGAGCGTCATTTCACTCATAGACGATACACCGGAAATTCTCCGGGAGGGCGCCGGAGATTTTGCGTCCTTTACGCGAGCGGCCAAGGCTTGAGCAACAGAGGAATTCAGAAGCGTGCAGCGGGGAGCAAAAAGCAGGAAGAAAACCGTTCGCCTGCTCCCTGCTTCTCGCTAACGCTTTTCAATTACTCAATTACTGAATTCCTGGAGCTCGTATCTCAAACAGGCCGATGAATCGTCCAGGATGCCGGTCAATTTTTCGCTGACATCGCCACCGATGAGAAGGTCTAAAAGAGAGTGTTTGCTCTTTTTGGCCTTTTCCACCTCCGGTTCACCCTGGATCATGCCAAGCTCGCCTGCTTTGGTCACAGCGTCTTCAAAGTTGCCGAGCTGATCCACAAGTTTCAACTCGACAGCCTTCTCGCCCATTATTATCCTGCCGTCCGCGATTTTGCGCACATCTTCCTCGGGCAATTTGCGCGCCAGGGCAACATCCCGGACGAATTGACCGTAGGTCTCGTCGATCGTGATCTGGAGCAGTTGTTTTTCTTCGGGAGTCATTTCGCGCGCCGGGTTCCCAATGTCTTTGAACTGACCGCTCTTGATCGTGGTCATCTGGTAGCCTATTTTGCCGAAAAGCTCTCGAAAATTAGGCACATGGATTATCACCCCGATGCTTCCCGTGATAGTGCCCGGATTGGCGACAATATGGCTCGCAGCAGACGCGATATAATAGCCCCCGGAGGCAGCGACGCTTCCAAGCGAGGCGACCACAGGTTTGCTCTGGGCCGTGCGCCGGATTTCCCTGTATATTTCCTGGGATGGTCCGACGGCGCCGCCCGGCGAATCGATTCTTAGCACAATGGCCTTGATTGCGGACTCTTTTCTGAAATCCTTTATCTGCTTCAGGGTGTCTTGGGAGCTCATGATAGTGCCTTTTATCTCTATCTCTCCCACCCGGTTTCCCCTTACCGAGAAATCCGCACCGGAAACAAGCCAGACCAACAGCCCGGTCAAAACGACTCCGATAACCACTCCGACAAGACAGCCGCGTATTTTCATTAGATTGGCATCCCGACAGATTAAAAAAAAATGGTCAGGCGCACACGCGCCCGACCGAGATTTAATCTTGCTTTCGAGAAGGCAAGTTAAGCTTTATCATTGTTGGCAGCACTATTGGCCGTGCTTTGCGCCTTGGCTTCAAGCTCTTCTTTGAGCAGTTCGCCAAGGTTGGAAGTAGCGGCCTTGCCGGTGTTTATGTACTCGTCATAATTGGACCGTTCGTCGTGTTCTTCGATCTTTTTGATTGAAAGGCCGATTTTCCTGTCCTTTGCGGAGATATTGATCACCCTGGCGGTGATTGTGTCACCCGGCTTGAACTGACCGACGGGGGACTTGATCTTTTCCTTGCTGATTTCGGACACATGAACCAGCCCTTCGATTCCTTCCTCAAGCTCGACAAACAAACCGAAATCGGTGACGTTTGTGATCGGCCCGGACACAACGCTGTTCATCGGAAACCGCTGGGGAATGCTCTCCCACGGATCGGATTCAAGCTGCTTGATGCCGAGTGAAAACCGTTCGTTTTCCTTGTCTATGTTGAGCACAATTGCCTGGACTTCCTGATTTTTGCGGAAGATCTCGGACGGATGTTTCACCCTCTTTGTCCACGAGATATCGGAAATATGGACAAGGCCGTCGATTCCTTCATCGATTCCGATAAAGATTCCAAAATCGGTTATGTTCTTTATCTTGCCCGCAATTGTGGTCCCAATGGGGTATTTCTGCGCGATGACATCCCATGGATTTGATTCAAGCTGTTTCATGCCCAGCGAAATACGCTTGCTTTCCGGATTGATGCTGAGCACCACCGCTTCGAGCTCGTCGCCCACTGTAAGTATCTTCGAAGGATGTCGCACTTTCTTGGTCCAGGACATCTCGGAGACATGAATCAACCCCTCGACTCCTTCCTGGATTTCAACGAACGCGCCGTAATCGGTCAGGCTGACCACCTTGCCACGCACCTTCGTCCCAACCGGGTACTTCTCTTCGGCCTGGGACCATGGATCGTCGACAAGCTGCTTCAGCCCGAGGGATACCCTCTCGCTGTTGCGGTCGAAGCTCAGGACCTTCACATTTATCTTGTCGCCTATCTGAAACATTTCAGAAGGATGTCCCACACGGCCCCAGCTCATGTCGGTAATATGCAACAGGCCGTCAATGCCGCCAAGGTCCACGAAGACGCCGTAATCGGTGATATTTTTGATGATGCCTTCCACCACCTTGTTGTCTTCAAGGGCTTCAAGGGTATGGGACTTCATGTGCTCTCGTTCTTTTTCGAGAAGAGCACGGCGGGAAAGCACCACGTTTCTTCTTTTCTTGTTATATTTGAGAACCTTAAAGGGATAGGTATGCCCGATAAGAGATTCGAGGTTCCTCACCGGCCGCAGATCGACCTGGGAACCCGGCAAAAAGGCCTGCACTCCAATGTCGACTGCCAGACCGCCCTTGACCTTGGCCATGATCTTTCCCTCGATCATGCCGTCGTCGCTGTAGATCCGGCTTATATCGTCCCAAACCTTGATCTTGGCGGCCTTTTCCTTTGACAAATGGATAGTTCCATCATCGTCGTCGTGGAATTCGAGGAGAACATCGATTTCATCCCCGATAACGGCATGCAGCGTGCCCGTTTCATCCCTGAATTCGTGAATGGAGATCTGGCCTTCCGATTTATATCCAATGTCAACCATGACGAAGTCATCGCTAACCTGGACGATGTGCCCTCGGATTACCTCGCCTTCCTGGATGTTTCGGAAGCTTTGCTCATAAAGATCGTGCATGGAATCCATTTCCTCATCGGATTCATGTTCGTCCGAGGAAGAAAAAGTCTCCAGTTCAAGGTTTTGTTTTTCTTGTTCATCTTTTACGGTCATCGATCCTGTGAGTCCCCCTTACCTGATTTTTGGCTGTTGCCATATGAAAGCTAAACTGTAGCAAACAGAAGAACAATAAGCAATCCTAAAGTTCCTTATGAGCTGTAGAATCGGTTCCGGCCGGATTTTGAGCCAGCCCTCTCAGCCGATCTACTACATCCTCAATTTCCAGGTGCGATGTATCCAGCAAAATGGCCCCTTCCGCCGGACGCATTGGAGAATGATCGCGTTTCGAATCCGCTTCGTCGCGTTGTTGAATTCGCTTCTGCATTTCTCCAAGGGGTACCTTGACACCCTTCTCATCATATTCCGCAGACCGTCTTGCTGCACGGGTCCGCAAATCGGCCGTAAGGTATACCTTAAGATCCGCCTCGGGAAAAACGACCGTCGCCGTATCGCGACCTTCTGCAACGACACTGGTCCCCTGCTCAGCCAGCTTCCTTTGCCAGCCCACCAGGAACTGTCTTACCGCCGGTAGCCGGGAAATCCTGGATGCGGCTTCGCTTATCTGCGGGCCTCGAAGCTCCTCGGACAACAGCCTGTCGCCGCAATAAATCTCCAACCTGTTCTGCTTTAAGGAAAAGATAAGCGGTGTTTGTGCCAGCATCTCCATGACCTGATTCTGGTCCGGGTCCGCTTCGATTTGCCGGCCATCTCCGCCGGGACATTCCTTGAATGCCCATGCCACCGCCCGGTACATCGCCCCAGTATCGAGGTACACGAAGCCGAGCCTGTGTGCAAGGATTTTACAGACTGTGCTCTTTCCGGCGCCGGCCGGACCGTCTATGGCGATTATCACTGGTTGTGAACTCCGCGCCGGGAGTCCCCCTTTTCAAAAGAGAGTTTCAGGTCCGCCAAAACCTGGCCCAAAGTGTGGACGAATCGCCTGTTCTCCTCCGGAAGCCCTGCGTTAACTCGAATGAACCGGTCCATGCCGTAGGAAGCCATCGACCTTATGATCACTCCCCGGCGGAGCATAGCTTCAAATAATGTTTTCGCCTCACAGGCTACATCTATCAGAAAGAAATTGGCCTCAGAAGGGACATATTCGAGACCCATTTTTTCAATCTCATTGTAGAGATAACGCATACCGCTCCAGATGGTTTGTTGCGTCCGATGCAAAAACTCCTCGTCATCGAGGGCGGCAAGAGCGGCGGTCTGCGCAAGAGACCCGGTATTGAAAGGCTGCCGCACCCGGTTTAAAAAGCTTGCAATATCGGGGTCCATCGTCCCGTAGCCGATACGCAGGCCGGCCAGTCCGTAAGCCTTGGAAAATGTCCTCAGCACGATAACGCCCGGCCCCTCTTTGCCGATATAATCAAAGCCGCATGGGGTATCCGGGTTTGTGTTGAATTCTATGTAAGCCTCATCGAGCACAACGACTACATCGTGGGGCACTTCCGAGAGGAAGGCATTAAAATCGCTTTTGCTGATGATCCTGCCTGTGGGGTTATTGGGATTTGTGAGAAAAATTACCTTCGTTTTCGGGGTAATCGCCCCCGCCATTTTTTCCAGATCGATTCCCAGATCGGTCTTAAGGGCTATGCAAACCGGTTTTCCGCCCATCCACTGAACAACCAGCCTGTAAAGAAGGAAAGATGGCGCAGGCATGATCACTTCGCTGCCCGGGGTCAAAAAGGCGCGGACGACCATCTCTATTATTTCATTTGAACCGTTGCCCAGCATGATGCCGTCGAACGGAATGCAATATTTGTCCGCCAGTTTTCTTCGCAGATAAAAACCGCTTCCGTCCGGGTAGCGGTTCAGTTTGGACATAGCGGACACAATAGCCTCCAGCGCCTTGGGGGAGGGGCCAAGAGGATTCTCGTTGCTGGCGAGCTTTATCGAGCCGCTTATTGCGTATTCACGTTCCAGTTCTTCAATAGGCTTGCCGGGAGGATAAGGAATGATGCTGGCGATATGTTCCGGGGCGCAGGGTTTCATGTTTGGTTGTCTGGCCGACCAATCCCTTCTCATTTATTAGCTGCCGCTTTATAATGAAAGGAGGCGCAAAAATCAAGCGTGATGGGGAAAAAAATTGCTTCCCTTCCGTTGCGAGTATATTAATATGAGTTAGATATAGCAATTAGCCCCTGGTGCGGGAGCTGTCGGACACACTGGGTCAAAAATTCATGTGTACCCACAAGGGATAATCGATTCATGCTCAAGAACGCAAAAATCAAAAAAGTTTCGGCCGCTGAGCGGCAAGCGTCCACGGAAGCCACCCGAGATGAAGAAACCGGGTCCACCAACATTCAGGACAAACACCAGCCGGTTTCCTTCGACCCGTTCCGCCTGTATCTGGATGAAATCAAGCGGTATCCGCTCCTCAGCAGAGAGGATGAAACGGATCTGGCCATCCGCTATCGGGAAAAAGGAGATATAGAATCCGCCTACAAGCTGATCACCGCAAATCTCAGGCTTGTCGTCAAAATTGCCATGGATTTTCAGCGTTACTGGATGCAAAACCTGATGGACCTTATCCAGGAAGGAAACGTCGGGTTGATGCAGGCCGTAAAAAAATTCGATCCCTATAGGGGATACAAATTTTCCTACTATGCCTCCTTCTGGATCAAAGCATACATAATCAAGTTCATCATGGACAACTGGAAGCTGGTTAAAATCGGTACGACCCAGGCCCAGCGGAAACTCTTTTTTAATTTGAGAAAGGAAAAAGAGCGGCTGGAAGCCCAGGGGATCGAGGCCTCCCCCAAGCTGCTCAGTCACCGGCTCGATGTGAAGGAGTCTGAAATCATTGAAATGGACCAAAGGCTCAATAGTTGGGAGATCTCTCTTGACAGTCCACTGAAAGAAGACTCCGAGGATACGCACAAATCCTTTCTGCCCTCGGACGATCTGCCCGTCGACGATCAAATAGCAGACCAGGAAGCCAAGTCTATTCTCCATGACAAACTGATGCTTTTCAGGGAGCAGCTCAAAGGCAAGGAGGCCGTGATTTTCGATAAGAGGCTTCTTACCGAGGATCCCATGACCCTCCAGGAAATTGGCGACAAGTTCGGGATAAGCCGCGAACGGGTGCGCCAGATCGAAAGCCGGCTCAAAAAGAAACTGAAGGCCTACCTCGAGGAGGAAATCGCAGACATCGACCTGCTTCAGGAAAGTATGATTGAAATCTAATGGACTACCGGTGACTGTCGGTGTTAGACGAGTCCTCCAATCGGACCGGGTTTAGGTCCCGGCCGTGTTCCAAATCCTTTTTTAGAGGCCAGCACTTTCTCGTATACCTCGATGTATTGGCTTGCCGATTTGTCCCAGGAAAAATCCTCAATCATGGCCCTTCTTTGAATTTCGACCCATTTGCGTACTTCCTTGAATAGATCCAGCGCTGACTTTACGCTGTCAAGGAAGGCGTCGGGTTCGTAATCGTAGAATTTAAAGCCGGTCCCCGTATCCGGATACACCATAACGTCGAGGACCGAGTTATCGAGCCCTCCGGTAGCGTGGACCACAGGGATTGTGCCGTAGCGAAGACTATACATCTGGTTGAGTCCGCAGGGCTCGTATCGGGAAGGCATGAGGAAAATGTCCGCTCCGGCTTCGATAAGGTGCGCCATTTCCTCATCGTAGCGAGTGATGAGCTTGAGATGGTTCGCATAGAGCTTTTCCATGTCACGGATCTTTTCCTCGATGGCGGTGTCACCTGTTCCAAGTATTACCAGGTTCACAGGGAGTTTCATCAAATCAGGCAGGATTTTTTCGAGCAGGTCGAAGCCCTTCTGGGTTGCAAGACGGCCGATCATCCCGATCAACGGAAGCTCACAGCTGTTTTCCAAACCCATCCGGCTGCATAGGGCTTCTTTGCAGACTTTTTTTCCGGAAAGATCGTCTTTGCTGAATCTGTGCGGGAGAAAGGAGTCCGTCTGCGGGTCCCACGTGTTTACGTCAATTCCATTCAGTATCCCCCGAAGGCTGTCTTTTCGCTCTTCGAGTATTCCCTCCAGGCCGAAGCCGAAATCCTTAGTGGTAATTTCCCGGGCATACCTGGGGCTGACGGTGGTAATGAAATCGCTGTAAACCAACCCTGCCTTCATGAAATTGCATTGTCCCCAAAATTCGATCCCCTGTAGCGACCATGTGCTCGGCGGAAGGTTGGTCAAGCTGAAAAATCCGGCGGGGAAGACTCCCTGGTAGGCGATATTGTGAATAGTGAAAACGGTTCCCGAGCGGCCGAATTTTGGATCGTAGCGCCAGTTCATCTGAAAGTAGGCCGCGGCGAGTGCGGTTTGCCAGTCATGCAGATGAAAAATCGACGGATACCACCCGATGGAGTCGCAAAGTTGCCTCGCTCCCATACTTAGGGCTATAAACCTCTCGGCGTTGTCTTCATAATCGCCTCGAAGGGGGCTGCCATAAAGGTAGGACCTGTCATAGAATTCATCCTTTTCCAGGAAATAGACCGGAGTGCCCGATAATGTGCGGCTTTCCCATAAATGAATATGGTAATCGTGTGTCCCGATCGGAATGATCATGTTTCGGGCCACAGGATGCAGGCTGGGAAGGTTGTCGCGGACGGAACGGTATAGGGGCATAAAGATCCGTACGTCGCAGCCGAGTTTGTGCAGCGATTCAGGCAGAGAACCGGCCACATCGGCAAGACCGCCGGTCTTTGCAAAAGGCGCAGCTTCCGATGCGCAAAAGAGAATTTTCATTTCGCTCATTTATCCGCCTCACTTCTCAAATTGTGCATGGCGCAGTTGCGCCGGAGATTGGAAAATACTTGCAAGTTCTTTAAAATAAAACATAAATATAAAGCTGGGAAAATTAATCAGGGTTTGCGGGCTGACGGATCAGGTTTCATGCCGCCGGACCGCGATGAACTTTTTGTGCCGGGAGGTCTTAGTTTGGAAAACAAACGCCGGGTAAGCAGGCAAATCCATATCGGGGACGTTCCAGTTGGAGGAGGCGCTCCCGTTTCGGTTCAATCGATGACCAATACCGATACACGCGACTGGCGCGCGACCGTGAGTCAGATAGAGAGGCTGGAGGAAGCGGGGTGTGAAATTGTCAGGGTTGCGGTCCCTGATGAGCAGGCAGCCGAGACCTTCGCGATGATAAAGAAGTCGGTCCGAATTCCTGTTATCGCTGATATTCACTTTGACTTCCGCCTCGCGATCAGGGCCATGCAGGCGGGCGCCGACGCTATTCGGATAAACCCGGGAAATATCGGCGGCCCGGACAGGATAAAAAGAGTCATAGACACCGCCCGCGAACGGGAAATCCCGGTCCGTATAGGTGTAAACAGCGGCTCAGTAGAAAAGGATCTTCTGGCGAAATACGGTCATCCCACCCCCGAGGCCATGGTCGAAAGCGCACTGCGTCATATCCGGTTTTTTGAGGATAACGATTTCGGACTGATCAAGATATCGCTCAAATCAAGCGATGTAATCACCACAATCCAGTCATATAGACTCATGGCCGAAAAGACGGACTATCCTTTTCATCTTGGGGTGACGGAGGCCGGAACCGTGGTTAGCGGCGCTATAAAATCGTCGCTTGGCATTGGTTTTTTGCTCCTTGAGGGAATTGGCGACACGCTGAGAGTCTCTCTTACCGCCGCCCCGGAAGAAGAGATGTTTGTCGCATGGTCGATATTGCGCGCATTGAAGTTAAGAGACAGAGGGGTCGAATTGGTGAGTTGTCCTACTTGCGGACGAACGGAACTGGATCTGATCGGGATCGCCGAAAGGGCTGAAGCCCTGCTAAAGCAAGTGAAGACCCCGCTCAAGGTTGCCGTCATGGGATGTGTGGTGAACGGCCCTGGTGAGGCCAAAGAGGCCGACGTGGGCATAGCGGGGGGCAAGGGGAGCGGCATCCTGTTCAAGAAAGGCAAACGTGTGGAAAAGGTCTCCGAGTCGGAGTTGCTTGAGCGGCTGTTATCCGAGGTAGAGCAGATGACGGGCGAAAAAATCAAAAGGTAGGAAGCTGGTAGCGAGAAGCAGGAAGCAGGAATTTGTCACCTTCCAGCTCCCGGCTTCCCGCTTCCCGCTCCTGCATTTAGGAGGCGTTAGTTGCGCTTCTTTGAATTGCTGGACCTAATACAGGATTATCTTCCCAGGGCAAATACCCAGCTTCTGGAGAAGGCCTATGTTTTTATCTCCAAGGCTTACAGGGGTATAAGCTCCCTGCGTGGTGAGCCTTATCTCGATCATCCGCTTGCAGTCGCGGCGATTCTCGCAAGGATGCGCCTCGATGAAGAGAGCATCGCCGCCGGTCTGCTGCATCATTGCCTTGAAAGAGAATATATTACCCCGGAAGACCTCACTGAGATGTTCGGCCGGGAGGTCGCTCAGATTATCCAGGGTGTTACCAAGCTGACTCAGATTGCCTACACCAGTCGAAAAGAGCGCCAGGCCGAATATATCCGGAAAATGATCATGGCGATCTCACGGGACGTCAGGGTTGTCCTTGTCAAGCTTGCAGACCGTCTCGACGGTATCGGAGGAACTATCTGCCGAACCGATCGATCCGGCGCTAATTTCGCGCAGGAAACCCTCGATATTTATGCGCCGCTCGCGGGTAGACTCGGTATTGAATGGATGAAGCAGGAACTGGAAAACCTGTCCTACAGGTGCCTTTATCCTAAAGAATATGATGAAATAGAGTCGGGGCTCGCTAAAACCGAGGAGGATCGGATTCGCTATATCAGGGAGGTGGAGGATATTCTGCAGGCGCGGATGGCTGAATTTGAAATCCGCGGCCGAATCCGCGGCCGTCCCAAGCACATCTACAGCATTTATCAGAAGATGCAGCGCCAAAAGTTGGACATGACGCTCATATACGATCTGACTGCATTCCGGATCATAGTGGATTCGATCAAATCCTGCTATGAAACCCTTGCCCTTATCCACGCATTGTGGGAGCCGGTGGAAGGCAGGTACAAAGACTATGTGGCAAGACCAAAATCAAACATGTACCAATCGCTGCACACAACCGTAATAGGTCCTTACGGAGAACGAATGGAAGTGCAGATTCGAACCGAGGAGATGGATCGGATCGCAAACGAAGGTATTGCCGCTCACTGGCTCTACAAAGAGGGTAAACCGGTTACACGGAGCGACCAGCAGGAGACTCAGCGCTTTTCGTGGTTCCGCGAAATAATGGAATTGAGCAAGGATTTGGCGGGCGAGCGGGCGGATTCCAGGTCCGTAATGGAGGCGCTCAAAGTCGACTTCTATCCCGATGAAGTATATGTCTTCACACCCAATGGAGACGTCAAGGCCTTTCCGAAAGGCTCAACGCCCGTTGACTTCGCCTATGAGGTGCATACTGAAGTGGGGCACAGGTGTGTCGGTTCAAGAGTAAACGGCAAACTCGTGCCGCTCAGATATGAGCTCGAAAACGGCGATACCGTTGAAGTGCTTACCTCCGCCAATCATCGGCCGAGTAAAGATTGGTTGAAGCAGGTCAAGTCCACCAAGGCAATAAGCCGCATCAAGCATTGGTTCAAAACCGAGGAAAGAGAGCGTTCGATCTCTGAGGGCAGAGAAATCTGCGAGAGGGAATTCAGAAAGAAAGGTTTGAATTTCAACAACTACCTGAATTCACCCCTGCTCGCAGAGGCGGCAAAGGCCTTTTCCCTGAAAAGCGTCGAAGATCTCCTGGCCGGCATTGGTTATCACAAGGTTACCGCCAATCAGGTAATCAGTAAACTGACAATACTTCCTCAAGACGAGGAACATCCCAAAGAAGAGATTCTTGTCGAGAAGCGAAGGCCGGTTTCTTCAAAAGAAGGAATCAGGGTGGAAGGTGTCAAAGACGTCTTGATCCGAATGGCTCAATGCTGCAATCCCGTTCCTGGAGAGCCTGTAATGGGGTATATAACCAGGGGGCGAGGGATTACAGTTCACCGGGTTTCATGCAAGAACCTCGAAAGAGGAAGCGACGAAGGCAGGAAAATAGATGTCCAATGGGATTCGGGTAAGGAACAGCTCTTTCCGGTGGACATCCGGATTATCCACTCCGGGGAGAGGGGCACCCTTGCCGCTCTAAATGGAGTGCTGGGTCAAATGGATGTGAATGTAATAAGTCTCAAGGTCGACAATCAGGCGGATACTTCAAGCATCTGCCACCTGCGAATAGAGGTGAAAGACTCAAGGCACCTCCAGCGAGTAATGTCTGCACTTAGAAACGAAAGAGGTGTCTACAGGGTACAGAGGTCTATGGAATGATCAGGGGACAGTGAGACTGAAGATGTCTGGTAAAATTTTTTATAAAAGACACCCCTAAAAAAAGCAATAAATGTAAGAAATCGGTGCCGGGCCGGAATATTTCTCTTGCGCTTCGCATTATCAGGCCATATTCTTCTCAGATAAGAGCTGTGGCCATTTTTTATCGTCTCTGATGTCGATTTTTATGGACAAAGCTATTAATACGTATAATAAGAATCAAATGTAGTCAAAACTTGAGCAGAAGCGGATTGAGGGACTTTTTGCTGAGAATAAATTGAGTTGCCGGCCGGTTCCGGATTTTTAATTTGGTCCCGGTTGGAGGGGAAGTGTGCTGAAAACATCAGTTTTCAGGCGGTTCAGGAGGAGGTTTTTCATCACCTAATAGAGTTGAGGAGGAAAGAAAATGACAAAGGCCGAATTAGTTGGCAAGATCGCAAGTGAAGGTGGAATTACCAAATCACAGTCCGAGAAAGCAGTTGATGGGTTCGTCTCCGCTGTTTCCGACGCTCTGGCTTCAGGAGACAAGATCACGCTTGTAGGATTTGGCACCTTCAGTGTAGGTTCAAGATCACAGCGTGAAGGCCGCAATCCCCGGACCGGCGAAAAGATCAAAATTCCCGCGTCAAAGGTTGTTAAGTTCAAAGCCGGCAAGACCCTCAGTGAAAAAGTCAAATAAAATACTAAAGCCTGACTTTCAATTAGAAATCTAAAAGGGACTGTAAGCCTGATAAAATGACTGCAGTCCCTTTCATTTTTATGTCATACCCACTCCGCATTTGGATCCGTAATTGACAATACCTGGCCATAATCTTAGGTTTTGTCTTCAAGTTTATCGTAAAAAATGCACCGGACTCTATGGGTTGCGACTCATGACCCGAGCGAATGGGGACACGCCGTACGGCAAGTCCGGTGGGAATCTAGCAAAAAGTTGTCACAAAATTACAGGAGGAAGCAGTGGCGAAGAATCTGACCCACAAGATACTTGAAGCCCACTTGGTTGAAGGAAAGTTCGTCGCCGGAGAGGAAATCGGCATCAGAATCGATCAGATTCTTCTTCAGGACGCCACGGGAACCATGGCCATGTTGGGATTCGAGGCCCTGGGAATGGACACGATAAAAGCGGAAATTGCCGTTCAGTATGTCGATCATAACATCATCCAGACAGACAACAAAAATGCCGACGACCACTTATACCTCCAAAGCGCTTCCGCCAGGTATGGAATCCATTTCAGCCCGGCAGGCAACGGAGTTTCCCACCAGGTTCATATGGAAAGGTTCGGAATTCCCGGGAAGACCCTGCTTGGCTCAGACAGCCATACTCCGGGCGCGGCCGGCGTGTCGGTGCTTGGAATTGGCGCGGGCGGGCTTGACATTGCCCTGGCTATGGCAGGACACCCTTATCATTTCCCCTGTCCAAAAGTGCTTGGGGTTAAACTCATTGGAAAACTGCCGGAATGGGTCAGTGCCAAGGACGTTATACTTGAGATGCTCCGGCGCTATGACGTCAGGGGCTGTATCGGGAAGATCGTCGAATATTACGGCCCGGGGGTCGAAAGCCTGTCGGCAACAGACCGGGAGACCATAGGCAATATGGGTACCGAGTTGGGGGCGACCAGCTCGATTTTTCCGTCGGACAAAAACACTCGATCCTATCTGGAGGCCCAGGGGAGGGGGAATGCCTGGATCGAACTCAACGCTGATCCATCGGCCGAATACGACGAATATGATGAAATCGATCTTTCCAAAGTCGAGCCCCTCATCGCTCAGCCGCATTCGCCCGGTAACGTGGTCCCTGTGCGCAAAGTTGCCGGATTGAAAGTGGATCAGGTCATCGTGGGGAGCAGCGTGAATTCATCCTTCAGGGATTTGATGGTGGTAGCCCGGATTCTCGAAGGCAGACATTCTTCCCCCTGGACGTCTGTCAATATTAACCCAGGCAGCAGGCAGGTTATGGAGAATGTGGCGGCAGGGGGAGGGGTTGTGCCGCTTCTGCGTGCGGGGGCGCGAATACACGAACCCGGGTGCCTGGGCTGCATTGGCATGGGGCAGGCGCCTGGAACCGGCCAAGTCAGTCTTCGGACCATGCCCCGCAATTTCCCGGGACGTTCCGGAACCAAAGACGACCGTGTCTATCTTTGTTCGCCCGAAACAGGCGCAGCCGCTGCGCTCAAGGGGGTTATAACCGATCCACGGGACTTGGGCGGGGAAATGGAATATCCAAGAATTCAAGACCCGAAAGAATATCTCGTAGATGAGCTTTCGATTATCAGGCCAAGCCTGGAACTGAGGAAAACTCAGGTCGTCCGGGGGCCGAACATCGCTCCACTGCCCACATTCGCGTCCCTGCCGGAGTCTTTGGAAACTAAAGTGGTGCTGGTGGCCGGTGATAATATATCGACGGATACCATAATGCCGGCGGGCAGCAAGGTCCTTCCGCTCAGATCGAATATCCCTGCTATAAGCCAGTTTGTATTTTCGATCATCGATACTGAATTTGCGCAAAAATGCAAGGATGCCGGCGCGGTTACGGTCATCGGTGGAGAAAACTACGGTCAAGGATCGAGCCGGGAGCACGCGGCTCTGGCGCCACGTTATCTCGGCGTCAGGGCGGTACTGGCAAAGAGCTTCGCCAGGATCCACATGGCCAATCTTTGCAACTACGGAATTCTCCCGCTGGTGTTCGCCAATCCTGATGACTACAATTCAATCAATACCGGGGCAGTGATCGTCTATCCTGAAATTCGAAAAAATCTTGCCGGTGGCGCCGTCGAGTTGCAAGTGGATATTGATGGTAAAAAAATAAGGGTCTTTCTGAATGTTTCGGAAAGAATGCGCCGAATGTTGCTCGATGGCGGCGCATTGAACATGGTCAAAAACCGCTAAACTATGAGCCTTGAGAAACCATCCGGAGGATAAAATGGCCGCAGATACTGTCCGCATTAAGAACATCGGCCTGCGAGGAGTTGCAGTCGCCGATACGAAGATCAGCTACATCGACGGCGAAAACGGGGTTCTGATCTATCGCGGCTTCAGGATCGAAGAGCTGGCCGAACAGTCGACATTTATGGAAACAGTTTCCCTGCTCCTCAACGGATACTTGCCGAGGGGGAGCGAGCTTGAGAGGTTCGAAAGTCAGGTTGTGCAGTCGCGCGACCTGCCCGGGTTCGTATTGGAGTGCCTTGAAAAATTTCCTAAAGATGCCGACCCGATGGATGTGCTCCAGGCTAGCGTCCCCATACTGGGTATCGCTGATCCGGAGCTCTACGATGATTCCAGGGAAGCCAATACAAGAAAGGCCGTCCGGCTGATAGCCCGCTTCCCCGCTGTGATCGCCGCCTGGCATCGGATCAGAAACGGGCAGAAGCCGCTTCCGCCTGATAACGCCCTCTGCCACGCCGGCAATTTTTTGTGGCAGCTCACCGGAAAGAAGCCCGACAAGGAAACCGCGCGCGATCTCGATGTCTGCCTGATTCTGCATGCCGAGCACACCTTCAATGCCTCCACCTTCGCCTGTCGTGAGGTCGTATCGACAAAGGCTCACATGTATGCGGGAATCTCCGCCGGGGTGGGCGCACTCTCCGGAAGTTTGCATGGCGGCGCCAATGCGCGGGTAATGAAGATGCTGCTCCAGGTGATATCCGAAGTAAAATCGGTGGATGAGATCGGCGCCTGGGTCAAAAACATGATCGGCAGCGGCCGCATAATTATGGGAATGGGGCATGCCGTTTACAAAACTGTCGATCCACGCGCAAAAATACTCAAGTTGATGTCGCATCGGCTGGCGGAAAAAAGCGGCCACCAAAAATGGTACGAGTACCTCGATCGTATAGAAGAAGAGGGTCACAAAGAGTTCCTGTCTTTAGGCAAAAGCAGCATCAGGACTAATGTCGATTTCTATAGCGGTTCTGTGTATGCCATGATGGGAATTCCAATCGACATGATGACACCGGTCTTCGCTGTCTCACGAATCGCGGGGTGGTGCGCGCATATCATCGAGGAAAAGTTCGCCGAGGCCCAGGATAAGCCTGCATTGTACAGGCCGGAAGCGGAATATGTCGGCCACTATTGCGGGGTTGTGGGATGCACCTATGAGCCTTTGGCTGCCAGAGGAAAGTGAAAAAGGAGACCCTGAATGGTTTTCAAACACGATGTCCTGATTGTCGGGGCGGGACTCGCCGGACTGAGGGCTGCGACCGAGGTGGCTGGTAAGGCTGATGTCGCGCTCTTCAGCAAAGTGTATCCTACAAGATCGCATTCCGGGGCGGCACAAGGCGGCATAGCCGCAGCACTTCAGAACGAAGAGCCTGATTCCTGGGAATGGCATATGTACGATACGATCAAGGGCGGAGATTACCTGACCGACCAGGACGTTGCGGAAATCCTGGCTAAAGACGCCATAAGGGCCGTATATGAACTGGAGCATATGGGCGTTCCCTTCAACCGCACCCCGGAGGGCAAAATAGCCCAGCGTTTCTTTGGAGGGCACACAAGCAATTTCGGCCAGGCGCCTGTCAAACGGATATGCTATGCGGCTGACAGGTCCGGGCGGGTCATGATGGACACCCTTTATTTCCAAGCTGTAAAGAAGGGAATCAAGATATACCCGGAATTTCACGTGCTCGATCTGGTTATCCGCGACGGGCAGGTTGCCGGGTTGGTTGCCTATGAGCTTGCGACAGGTGAGGTACACTTCTTCCAGGGCAGGGCGGTCCTGATTGCCACCGGTGGATACGGTAAAGTATACAAAGTGACATCCAACGCGTTCGCGAGCACCGGAGATGGTCTTGCCCTCACCTACAGGCAGGGGCTTCCTCTGGAAGACATGGAATTTGTACAGTTCCATCCGACCGGGATATGGGGGCTGGGAGTGCTCATTACCGAGGCTGCAAGAGGGGAGGGTGGGATTCTCCGCAACAGCGAGGGCGAGCGGTTCATGGAAAGATACGCTCCCACTATTAAAGACCTCGCGCCAAGGGACATGGTCTCCCGCGCCATATTTACCGAGATTCGGGAGGGCAGGGGAATAAATGGACAGGACTACGTCTATCTCGACCTCACTCATCTCGGAGAAGAAAAGCTGGCCGAAAGGCTTTCGGATATCTCTTCTTTCGTAAAAATTTACCTTGGCCTCGACCCGGCTAGAGACCAGATCCCGATTCATCCGACTTGCCATTATATGATGGGTGGCATCCCGGTAAATAATGACGGAAACGTAACTGATATGAAAAATAATCCCGTGCCCGGGCTTTATGCGGCCGGCGAGTGTTCGTGCATCTCGCTTCACGGGGCAAATCGGCTCGGCTGCAATTCCCTGCTCGATCTTGTCGTTTTCGGGAGAAGGGCCGGACAACACATTTTGGAGAACCTCGATCGCCTCTCCTGGGTAGATCCCCCGTCTGGGCCTGAGCGGGACACGGCCGAAAGGATCAGACGAATCAAGGAAAAGAGAAAAGGCGAAAAAAGTGTGAGCATCCGGCAGTCCCTGCAGGAAATCATGACGGCGGATTGCTCGGTTTTTCGGCACGAGCAAGGTTTAAAAAAGGCCCTTGAAGCAGTCAGGGAGCTGGAACAAAGAGCCCGCAATATCTGTATCGATAACCTGGGAAATCGCTACAACACCGATCTTATGGATGCCCTCGAGCTTCAAAATATGCTGCCTCTCGCCGAAGCGATAGCGGCCTCAGCGCTCAACAGAACTGAAAGCCGCGGCGCTCATTCGAGGGAAGACTATCCCGGCAGGGACGACGAGCATTGGCTGAAACATACCCTGGTCCAAAAGACCGGCCCCGGCTTATCGATTAGCGGCAAACCGGTTACGGTAACCCGATTTGAACCTAAACCGAGGGCATACTGATATGGGACTTAGATTTAGGATATTCCGGTTCGACCCCCAATCGGGCGAGGAGGCCCACTACAGCACCTATACGGTGGAGGCCAGACCGGAAGAGCGTATTTTGGACTGCCTCAACAGGATCAAATGGGAACAGGACGGAACGCTTGGCTACCGGATGTCTTGCGCTCATGGAGTTTGCGGCTCCGATGGCATGCGAATCAACGGTGTCTGTGCGCTCGCGTGCCAAAAGCTGGTCAAGGATTATGCCGGCTCGGAGGAAATCACCCTGGAGCCGCTGCCCTTTTTTCAGGTCCGCAAAGACCTTATAGTCGACATGGAAGATTTCCTGGCCAGGATCGATTCCATGCGCCCCTATCTGATTCAGGACGAGGCCCCGCCGGATAAGGAAAGGCTGCAAAGCCCGGAAGACCACAAGAAAGCGGAGGAAGTGATCCGATGCATTCTATGCGCCTGCTGTACCGGCGCATGCCCCGTAATGCAGGAAAATCCCGACTACGTCGGCCCGGCTGCCTTGGTGTGGGCCTACAGGTACCTCTATGATTCGCGAGACGGCCGGTTTGCGGGCAGGATCGAGAAGTTGAACGAACCAAACAGCGTATGGCCCTGCGCAAATTACTTCGAATGCACCCGCGTATGCCCCAAGAGTATACCGGTTACCAAATCCATCAACTTCATGAAGCGGGAAATAAAAAAACAGCTTTCGGAAAAGGGCAATTAAATAACTGTGAATAACTGTGTTGCATAAAAGCCTATTTTCCCTGTAAATTTCTCCTCGTCGATTATGATTTGTTGAGGAGGGAATTCATGAAGTTGAAATCTGTAAATCCATTTACGGGTGAAGTGAACGCGGAGTTCGATACGCTGTCCGATGAAGCCTGTCGCCAGGCGGTTCTTAGAAGTAGAGAAGCTTTTAAGAAATGGAGAAAGCTTTCCGTTTCCGACCGTGTGAAACCTGTTGCCAAGCTGGCATCGATCTTACGGCAGAAGAAAAGGGAGTACGGCCGGATAACCACAGTTGAAATGGGCAAGCCGATTCGGGATGCCATGGGTGAAGTCGAAAAATGTGCTCTTTTATGTGATTATTATCACCAAAATGCAGAAAAATTCCTGGCTGGAGAAGCGATCGACACCGGGGCGGCGAAAAGCTATGTCGCATTCGAGCCGCTTGGCGTCATTTTTGGAATAATGCCCTGGAATTTTCCTTTCTGGCAGGTGGCGCGCTGGGCTGTGCCGACCCTTGCGGCCGGCAATGTGTGCCTGCTCAAACACGCGTCCAATGTTCCCATAACGGCGATCGAGATAGAGAAGATATTTCGCGAAGCAGGCTTCCCTGAGCATGTCTTTCAAACTCTTCTGATTGACTCGAAGGGTGCCGAACGTCTGATAGACCAGGATGTTGTCGACGGGGTTTCACTGACCGGAAGCGTCGCCGCCGGTTCCAAAGTCGCCGAACTGGCCGGAAAGAACCTCAAGAAGGTCGTTCTGGAACTCGGCGGCTCCGACCCGTTTATGGTCCTCGAAGATGCGGATCTGGACAGAGCCGCCCTCGCCGCGGTCAGATCCAGAATGGCAAACGCCGGTCAAAGCTGCATCGCAGCCAAACGGCTGATAGTGAAGGAATCCGTCTCGGAGGCTTTTCGAGAAAAATTTGTGGACGTGCTTAATGGCATCAAGATTGGCGACCCGATGGATGAAGCTACCGATTTGGGACCGGTCGCCAGGCAAGAATTTCTGGAAACTCTGGACAAACAGCTCGAAGATGCCCTGAAAAAGGGCGCACGAGTCTACCGGGGACCTGAGCCGCCGAACCAGGGCTATTTCTTCCAACCGGTTATTTTGACGGGGCTTACCGAGGAAATGCGAGTTTGGAAAGAGGAGGTCTTTGGCCCGATCGCCACCTTGATCACGGTGCGCAGCGAAGAAGAAATGATCCGGATTGCCAATGAAACCGAGTTCGGCCTGGGAGCTGCGATCTGGACCAGGGACATTCGTGCGGGGGAAAGACTTGCCGGAGAAATAGACGCAGGGTTTGTCGCCATAAACGGCATGGTTAAGTCCGATCCGCGCCTTCCATTCGGGGGCGTAAAAAAGTCCGGATTCGGCAGGGAACTTTCTCATTTCGGGCTCAAAGAATTCGTCAACATAAAGACAGTGGTAATAAACGGGTAAAAAGGTTCACTTAAATGCAATCGAGTGCCTCAACGATATCATCCCAGCCCCGGATAAAATTATTTTTGGCATTGTCACGCACGCCGCACGGGTTGCTCGATATGGCAACCCCGGCGCTGGCGGCCCTTCTCTGGCTCGGCTCGATTCCTCCCGTCCACGTGATCATAATAGGTCTTGTGACAGCCTTTTCCGGATATACCGCCGTATATGCCCTAAACGACGTCGTTGACTATAGAGCTGATCGGCGAAAAATCCGCGAGTGCGGACTCAAGTGCTCCGCCGGAGACCTGGACGCTGTCTACGCGCGCCATCCGATGGCGCAGGGCCTGCTCAGCCTGAAGGACGGAATGTTGTGGACTGCCGCTTGGGGGGCAATCGCCCTGCTCGGGGCCTGGGTCCTGAATCCTGTTTGCGCGCTCATATTTATCCTGGGATGCCTGGCTGAGGCCTTTTACTGCCTGATGCTAAAAATTAGCTGGATCAGGGCTTTTATTAGCGGGGGAGTTAAAAGCGCCGGCGGGCTGGCCGCTATCTATGCTGTAGCTCCGGATTCCGCACCGGCTTTCCTGATCGGGTTTTTCCTGTGGTTCTTTTTTTGGGAAATCGGGGGACAGAACGTTCCTAATGATTGGAGCGACTTGGAAGAAGATACACGAATGGGGGCTGAAACCATTCCGGTAAGGTTCGGACCCGAAGTATCGGCCTGGACCGTCTTAATCTCCCTGGCCATCGCTTTTATAATGAGCATTGCGCTGTTCTGGCTGACACCTGCACATCTTAGCGCCTTCTATTTCCTTGCGGCCATTCCCGCCGGCATATTTCTTCTGCTCCTGCCCGCGTGGCGCCTATACAGCGGGAGGACCGCAGCCCTCGCTTCGGCCCTGTTCAACCGGGCCAGCTTCTATCCCGTGACTATGTTTGTTGTGATATTTTTGAGCGCCGTTTTTTAGGATTAATTGTTGGGAGCGATGGGCTGAAATATCTAAACATCTTGTATGGCGAAAAGGTGCAACAAAATGGAGAAAGCAGGCCCGAAAAACATCGAAGAGATCAGTCCGGAGGCCTCGAATAAGGTTAAAAATTATCGCTATGACATTCTTATAGAAAAACACGAGCTGTTCCCGTGGAAATGGGACATTGAACAAAATTTCGGGGCATTTCTTAACATCGGCGACCTGAATGTCCTTCTTCCTGTCGGACGCGAAAATCAAGCCAATATATCCGTCCTGCGTTGCATCATATCTGATGACCGGGAAACCCTGACTATCTTTCTCAAGGATACAACCTACTACAGTGGAAGCGATGCGGGATTTGTGGCGGTATGCGAAAGAGTCCCGCTTGAGAACTGGTACATAGCGTTTGTCTACCATGCGTGCAGGCTGGTGACTAGCCGAGACAAGGTCGGCTAACGATTTTAATTCTCCAGCTTGGCGGGGCTCGCCTGGTGGAAAATCTTAAGATCAGTAGTCAGAGAAAAGTTTTTTCTGACCACTGACCACTGACGACTGTATTTAGACTATTTCTCCCACCACCTGAGCAGGGTGCTACCCCAAGTCAGGCCGGCTCCAAAAGCCGCCAGCACCAGGTAGTCACCTTTTACCGGCGGATTGTCTCTTTCAAGCAATGCTTCATAGAGAGCGAGCGGAACGCTGGCGGAAACCGTATTCCCATATTTATTGATATTTACGATTACCTTTTCTTCTTCGATACCCATGCGCTTTGCGGCCGCTTCTATGATGCGGTTATTTGCCTGATGAGGGATGAAGAGCTTGACGTCCTTGCCGGTTAGACCGTTTCTTTCGAGAATCTCGACGGAAACATTGGACATTTCGGTTACCGCCGATTTGAATACGGCGCGGCCATCCTGATATACGTAATGTTCCCCGTTATCTACGGTTTCATGCGATGCCGGCCTGAGACTCCCTCCGCCCTTTACGCACAGGAATTCACCTCCGGCGCCGTCTATATGCAAATTGAAATCGAGAAGACCGTATCCGGGTTCGGTGCATGCCTCAAGGAGCACAGCCGCCGCACCGTCTCCGAAAATAACGCATGTGCCCCTGTCGGTGTAATCAATAAGCGAGGAGATTACGTCGCTGCCTACCACAAGCGCCTTGTTGACTCTTCCCGATTCAATGAGCTGGGCTGCGGTCGAAAGAGAGAAAAGAAAGCCGGAGCATCCGGCAGACAGGTCGAATCCCCAGGCTTTTTTTGCTCCGATCATATTTTGCAGAAGACATGCGGTTGACGGAAATAACATGTCGGGAGTCACCGTGCCCACAATTATGAGATCCAACTCCTCAGGACTGACGCCAGCCCTTTCGAGGCATTCATCTGTGGCTCGAACCGCCATATACGAACACCCAAGACCTGGCTCGAGGATACGGCGCTCCGATATCCCGGTTCGGGAGACGATCCATTCGTTCGAGGTGTCCACCAACTTTTCCAAATCCGAATTCGTGAGTTTCTTTTCAGGCAGGAAGCGGCCTATGGATCTAATATATGCAGTACGTTTATTTTCCATAATTAAAACCTTTACATTACTCCCTTGTAATATCCTCCATCTATCTGAATGGAGTCACCCGTAATGAATGCGGCCCGTTCGGAGGCCAGGAAAGCGATCAGTGCGGCTACTTCCTCTGGTTTTCCCATCCGGCCCATTGCCATTTGGGATTCCCATTTGTGTATGATCTCCCCCGGTGTAGTTCCCTGCTTGCCCGCGACATCGATCGAGAGCTTGCGCACGCGCTCGGTGGCTATATATGCCGGGCAAACATTGTTGACGGTAATGTTATAGGGAGCCAGTTCGTTGGAGAGTGTTTTTGCAAGTCCTACAACTCCGATTCGGATCGTGTTGGACAGGATCAGCCCTTCAATCGGCTGTTTTACTGAAACTGAGGTCATATTGATTATTCTGCCCCAGCGTTTTTCCATCATCACGGGAACCGCTTCGCGGGTCATCGTGATGGTGCTCAGCAGATTCAGCCGAAAGCCCAGATTCCACAAATCTTCATCAATTTCCAGGAACTTCTTGTCCGGAGGACCGCCTGCATTGTTTACCAGGATGTCGATTGTCCCGAAATGTTCCACGCCCTTGCGGATGAAATTTCTTGCATCCTCCGTCACGGTGAGATTGGCGGGAATTCCAATGACCTCGTTACCCGCTATCGACCGGATTTCTTCAACAGCATTTGGCAATTCCGGGTCATCCAACGCGCAGATGACAACCTTAGCGCCTTCCTTGCTAAGTTCGATTGCGGTCGCTTTGCCAATTCCCTGACTTCCACCGGCAACAAAGGCAACTTTGTCTTTTAAACCGAAATCCATTTTCGGGACCCCCTCGAAAAGTCAATTAAAACCGATTGCAGGCCAATTAAAAACAGGCGACTGCAAGCGCCTCTGATTTATCCTTGGTTAAATTTCCAGTTTAAATCCACGCCCTCGCGCGGAGGGGCGTAGAAACGCTACGGGCCGGAATAATGCGAAAGTGCTGGAATGCTGAACTCGAAGAGGGATGTTAGATGAGATTTTACTTTGTTTCAATCCTAAATTGAGTGATGGTCGTTTTCGTGGGTTGGATGAGCGGGGAGCAGTCGGCAATCGCCGCCGGGCGCTCGGCCCACACGCGCTTGCGCGGGTGGGCCGAGCTGAGCCTGGAGATCGCTGCGGGGTATCTTGGCACTGAGAAATCATTTCTCATTTTAGAGATACCTTGCTCTGTTTGGAGTTCTTAAAAATTACAAATCCGCCTTTTTGCTTCCTGGCTGGCAGTGGCGGTCCGCTCTTTTTGCATATTCATCTCGAGTAAGCTCGCGGGCGATGATAACTCTGCGAATTTCGCTTGTACCGGCCCCGATTTCGTAGAGTTTGGCATCCCTCCAAAGCTTTTGAACCGGGAATTCGAGGCAGTACCCATAGCCGCCATGTATCTGGATAGCCTGATCGCAGACCCAGGTGGCAGCTTCGGAAGCAAAAAGGATTGCCGCCGCCGCAAGCTTTGTGAGCTCAGTGCCTTTGCCCCCTCTGAAGGCTGTCTGAGCGGCTTGCGCCGCCCGATAAACCAGGAGCCTGGAAGCTTCGGTGCGAGTATACATGTCTGCGAGTTTTTGTTGGATCATCTGGAAGGAAGCAATCGAGCGGCCGAATTGTTCGCGCTCCACCGAATAGCGGATGGAGTATTCCAGTGCCTGTTGCGCCATGCCAACCGAGCCGCCTGCCAGGACAACCCGCTCGATGTCAAGTCCGCTCGTCATCACGTTGACGCCTTTGTCCAGCTCGCCGACAAGATTTTCAGCGGGCACTTCGCAATCCTCGAAGATAAGCTCGCCTGTCGGAGAGCCGCGCATTCCGCATTTTCTGAGTTTGCGAGCCACGGAGAAGCCGGGGAAATCCTTTTCCACTATGAAAGCGCTTATCCCTCTTGCCCCCAACTCCGGTGACGTCTTGGCGTAGACGAGGAGGGTGTCGGCGATGGGACCGTTGGTTATAAACATCTTAGTCCCGTTGAGGATGTACTTGTCTTTGCGCTTGAGCGCACGCGTCCTAAGGCTCATTGCGTCAGAGCCTGCGTTTGGTTCGGTGAGGGCGAGCGCACCGATTTTTTCGCCTGAAACCAGGGGTGGCAGGTATTTGTGTTTGAGGTACTCACTCGCATTTTTGTGAATGTTATTGGCGCACAGATTGGAATGTGCCCCATAGGTCATGGCCAATGCGGGGCAGATACGGCTCATTTCCTCGACGGCCAGGGTTTGCATCAATACATCGCCGCCGAGTCCTCCGTATTTCTCATCGATGGTTATTCCCAGAATGCCGATTTCGGCGCACTTGTTGAAAAAATCCGGCGGGAACCAGTCCTCGTCATCGATTTTGTCCTGCAATGGCCCCAGTTCATTAACCGTCCATTTGTAGACAGTCTCCCTTATCATCCGTTGTTCATCTGTAAGCATAAAATCCATGTGGTGCACCTCTTTTACTTTAGGAGCTCAGCCGCTATTGTTTCATAGAAGGCAAGCGATTCGGGGTTGGTAAGGGCGTCGGCATTGGTTACAGGTCTTCCATTGAGTATGTTGGCAACCGAGCTCTCAACCTTCTTCATGTTGAAAGTATAAGGAATGTCGGGCGCCTCGACAATCAGGTTCGGTACATGACGCGGAGAAGCCTGCTTTCGCAAAGCAGTCTTGATTTGGTTTTTGAGCTCCTCGGTCAGTTCATATCCCGTCGCAAGCCTGACAAAGAGTATAACTCGCTGCTCGCCCTTCCAATCCTGTCCGACTGCCATACAGTCGGCAATTCCGGCGATATTTTCAACGACGTTGTAGATTTCCGCAGGACCTATGCGCACACCGGAGGGTTTCAAAGTGAAATCAGAGCGGCCAAGGAAGGTAACACCTCCCGAATCGCTATGGAAAAGGACCCAGTCGCCGTGCCGCCAGATCCCGGGGTAGACGTCGAAATAAGCACTCCTGTATTTCGCAAAATCGTTGTCGTTCCAGAAGTATAGTGGCATGGAGGGGGTCGGGGCCTCGCAGACCAATTCTCCTTCCTTATCCGTTACGTGTTTGCCCGACTCATCGTAGGCCTTGATCTTCATCCCCAGGCCAGGCCCTTGCAGTTCGCCTGCATATACCGGCTGGATCATGGTCCCAAGCGCAAAGCACCCATTGATGTCTGTGCCCCCGGCGATCGAATTGAAATGCATTTCCTGCTTGATTTCACTGTAAACATATTCGAACCCGTCGGCGGAAAGCGGGGACCCGGTTTGAGACATTGCCCTGAGCGCGGACAGGTCGAAGGTTTTCCCGGGGCTGGCTCCCGCGCTCCTGAGGTAATTGAGATAGCTTGCGCTGCAGCCGAAAATAGTGATCTTCTCGTCCTGAGCGAGCCGCCACATGGCTCCCCAGTCGGGATAGTTGGGATTGCCGTCGTAGAGAACAATTGTGGCGCCGGCTGCCAGTGAACCGATAAGCCAGTTCCACATCATCCAGCTAGGCGATGTAATGTAGAAAATCCTGTCTTCGCTCTTTAAGTCCGTTTGGATTATGAGTTCCTTGAGCTGGTTAATAAGAACGCCCGGTCCCTGGACCATGCACTTTGGTTTTCCGGTAGTTCCGGAGGAAAACATTATATAGACGGGATGATTGAATGGAAGCTGCTCAAACTGGATTTCAGGCGCGTCTTTGGACAGGAAGTCCGCAAAGAGAACAGCATTTGGAAGATTGCCGATCGCAGGCCGCTCCTCCACATACGGCGTAACGATTATTCTTTCAAGCGTGGGAATCTGCTCTGCGATCTTTTCGACACTTGCCAGGACGTCTACAGTTTTCCCCTTATAGAATTGCGCGTCTACGGTGAACAGGACCTTGGGGCCGATCTGGCCAAGACGGTCGGCAACTGCCCGGGCGCCCAGTTCAGTGCCGCAGGATGACCAAATCGCTCCGATGCTCGTTACTGCGAGCATTGCGATTGCCGTTTCCATCAGGTTTGGCATGTAGGCGCCAACCCGGTCACCCGCGACGACTCCCATGTCTCGAAGCGCCTTGGAAAGTCGCGCAACCGAAGTGTAGAGTTCGGCGTACGTCATGGTGGCGGCCTTTTGGTTCTCACCCCGAAATATAAATGCCGGCCGCTCATCTCGAAATCTTAGAAGGTTTTGCGCGAAATTGAGCCTTGCGCCGGGAAACCAATTCGCCCCGGGGAACATGGCAAGATCATCTATGACTTTGTCATATTTGCGGGAGGCCTTTATTTCGACAAAGTCCCAGACTGCGGCCCAGAATTGCGGTATACTTTCCACAGACCACTTGTAGAGGCCGGCATAGGAGTCGATATTTTGCCCCGTGGTCCTGTTTACAAAGTCGATGAACCGTGTGATGTTGGCCCTTTTTTTCCACTCGACAGGGGGGACCCAGACCGGCTTCCTCCCTGCTGTATTTGGGGCTTGTTCTTCTTTCATGGCGCCCTCCTCGTAGTTCCAGTCCATGCCTCGGGTCCCCACTTTGCAGGCAGAACGGCCGCCGCCGGCCATTCAGCGGGTACAAGCATGCCTGGTTTTTCGCCCAGTTTCTCGATTAGTTTTCCAAGACCCGGCCGGGCATACTCCCTATGGCCTTCCTTGATGGTCCGGCCATTGTAGACGGCTTCGGAACGGAGTCTGCGGCCTGCTGTCTTCTCCATCTTCGCTCCGAGCCACAGGACCCGATCAACGTCGTAGCCGTGTTCGATGCCCAGTTCGTCAATCATCACCACCAGGTCCTCCAGGGTGATGAGCCCCACATACCTGGGGTCCTTGTAGTAGTATTCGCCCGTTCCCCTCACAGGACAGTCGTCGAGGAAATTGGCGGGCTGTCCGCCCAGGCCGCCAAGGGTCCCCTCGAAGCGGCAAATACCAGCCTGCAGGGCCGCCAGGATTGAGGCGGAAGCAACGCGCTTGGTTTCATGGAGATGGCACAGGTGGGCTTCAGGATCGGGCATGGCATCGAGGATCATCGAGAAATAGCGGTAGACTTGAGCAGCAGAGGCGGAGCCGTCGTGGTCTGCATGCTCGATATCATAGGCGCCTATCGAGAGGAAGCGTTTTGTGAATTCCACGGCATCTTCGAGCCTGGTGGCGCCGGTGATGGGACTCCCCCAGATGGTGCTGACGGTGCCGCACATCTTGATGCCCACATCGGCGGCTTTGCGTATGCAACGTTCGGCCTCTTTCCAGTATTGGCTAAGAGTCGTGCCGGAATTGGCAAAGTGGTGTTCCGGATCGGTAGAGACCATCATCAAAACGCGGTCCGGACCGATCCCTTTGTGTTTGAGCTCAATTGCTCTATCGACGGCGGCTTCGCGGATCGTCACCGCAGTCATGACTATCTCTTCGTAATTGATTGACTTTTTTTCACAGCGTTTCTTGAATGCCTCACTCCTGAGGGCTGTGAGGACCTGTTCGGCATCCCTGAATTGAGGAATGCCTTCAGGATTACCGAGGTTGGTCACCTCAACTTCTTTGGCTCCTGCAAGGATCGCCTCCTGCGCATAAAAAATCTTGGCGCTTGTGGAGATGAATCTCTCTTCATGCTGGAACCCGTCGCGCACGGTTATGTCCCCGATACTCACCTTCTTTGGCATTCTAGGGAAGATATTCCAGTAATCATATTCGCTCATGATCCCAAGTCTCCTTCTTAATTATTGTTAGAACTTCAGATCACCCCAGTCACTTCTATCAATGGGGGCGCGGTAGCAAAGCTCAAGGGCCCTGGCCAGCTTTTCACGGACCTCGCCGAAGGTGATGACGCCGTCATGAAACAATACGGAGCCGGTCAAAAAGGGATGTCCCTCGGCATCGTAGCGCTCGATCATCATTTTGCGAAATTCCGCCATTTTGTTCTCATCTACGGTTTCGCCCTTGTCGACCATGTTCTTTCTGCGGATAGTTTCTATAACGAATCCCGCAGTCTTGCCGGACATAACAGTCGTGCGGCCCCTCATGTTTGTAAAGCAGAACACGGGTTTGAAAGCCCTTCCGCACATGCCGTAGTTGGCCGCCCCGTGGTCGGGGCCAATAACAAGCTGGATTTTCGGAACGTTCAAAGCGCTGCACGCACGGACCATATCTGCTCCATATTTTCCTATGCCGCCCCATTCTTCTTGTTGGCCTACCATATAGCCGGGAGACCCCTGTAAAAAGATCACCGGCAGCTTGGCGTTGCCGCAGCGAATCATCCATTCCGTGGCCTTTCTTGCCGACTCGATATAGATGATGCCGTTACCATTGGATGCAACGACCCCCACCGGCATCCCTTTCAACCACATCTTGCCGGTAGTGAGGGATTGACCCCGGATGAGGCCGTAGGTCGGTTTGTATTCATGGAAATAGCTGTCATCGGCAAGGCACTTGAGAGTGTCCTTTATGCTGATCACGCTGTATGTATTGACCGGAGACGAGCGCATCATTTCTTTATGGTCGAACTTTGGCTCTACCGGTTTTCTTCGCTCACAGTAAAGGGGCTGAGCGGGCTCGAACTCGATCATGTCGCGGAGCTTCAGGATGCCTTCTTCCTGGGATTTTACGAGGTGGTCGCAGCCGCCGGAGTGCTGCGTGTGGACATAGGCCCCTCCCAGATCTTCCATTGACACCGTCTCGCCGATGGCCGATTTCACCATTGGAGGGCCGGCCAGAAACGCAAAAGAAAGCTTTTCTATCATTATGGATTCGGAAGCGAGGTAGACGATGTAGGCCCCGCCCGCCGTGTTCCCGCCGGTGGACAGAGTATATTGTCTGATGCCCTTGGCCGACATGCGGCACATGTTATAAAACATGGCGCCGAAGTGGCCGTCGTCGGCAAAGCAGCCTAACTGCATCGGAAGGTTGACCCCACCCGAGTCCGCAATGTAAATGCAGGGCAATTTAAGGCGCTCGGCTATAGCCTGTGCCCTCATGTGTTTTTTGAGAGTAATCGGAAAATAGCTGCCGGCCGCAAGGCGGTTTTCATTGGCAAAGATCATACAGTCCTTGCCGTGAACGACACCGACTCCGGTTACTACGCCCCCCCCAGGAATGTGGCCCCTGTTCTCCGAGAGGTAAACGTCCCCGCCGTAGAGCTTTATATCTCCAATGTTGTAACCCGCATCCAATCCGAGTTCAAAGAACTCCGTGCCCGGATCGATCAGCATCCTGATTAGCTCACGCATTGGTCTTTTGCCCTGCTTGGCAAGGCGTTGGAGTTGCTTTTCGCCGCCGATATCGTAAGCCTCTTTGCGGTGTTCCATGACGATGGCATCCTGTTCTTCCCAATGCCTGAGACGCTGTGTCCGGACTTCGTCTTCCATAATAGCTCCCTTAAAAACAGTCGTAAGTCGTCAGATCAAGTTAATCCTGTCTAAATCTCCGAAGACTGACCACCGGCCACTGGCCACTGATTCTCAAAGCTCACCGTCTTCCTTGCTTCGCTCAGCGTCTCTGCCGAAAGTCCGCTCGACAGGACCCGGCTGTGCAGCCTTGCTCCTAAAAGTCTTTCGAGGAAACGACCGCACTGAATCAAACGGTCGATATCTATTCCCGTTGAGATGCCCATCTCTTCGAAGGCGTATACAAGGTCTTCGGTGGCCAACCCGTGTGGGTCGCTCTTTCCCAAAGACTTAGCGGAAACTGCCGTTCTGAAATAACTGTGGACGCCTGCCCCTCCAAGGCCGGACTTGAAAATGCGTATGCCGGACTCGTAAGCAGCCAGGACATTGGCCAGCCCCATTCCACGGTTATCATGGAAATGGACCGCAAGCCTCGATGCTTCCACCTCCGATGCACAAAGGCGCACATGTTGGCGCACGGTTACCGGGTTGGCTATTGCTAGCTCGTCGTTTAAGCACACGAGATAACAGCCGAGCCGGACCAGTTTGGCTGCCATGGAGCACAAATTCTCAATGTGATTGTCGTCTTCTCCGGGATAGCCGAAAGCTGCTCCGATGTACGCACTCACTTTCACTGCATTTGCTTTGGCAATTTCGCAGATCGTGCTGATTCTTTTCAGCGATTCGGCGACGCTGCTGTTAAGCGTGGAGTAGCTCAAACGGTCGGTCAAAAAGATCCACACCGCGATTTCATCTGTTTTGCAAGCTATGGCGTTGCGGCATCCGGTTTCATTCGGGACTAAAACCTGGCAGACTTTCTGCTGCTCCTCCCGGCCCCGGCCGAGCCGAATCCCCGAGAGCACATCGACCGCGTCCTTCATTTGAGGCGCAGCCTTGGGATGAACGAAGGAAGTAACCTCTACCTTCGGGAATCCGCAATCAAAGAGCATGTTCACCAGGGCGATCTTCCGGTCGGAAGGAATGTACGTCCGGTGGTACTGGAGCCCTTCTCTGGGACCTATTTCGATAAGCTCTACATCGGGTCGCATGGATTCATCTTCGCTCGAGTGTGTTCCGCAATTACCGGCCCCCGCGAGGGGCATGAAGAAATGTTGCGAATTCATCAATGCGCAAGAACCGTTCCAAATTCTCGGGAGGAGACGAGGTTGGTATCAAGAACCGCTTTATACAAAGAGCCAGAGGTTTATTATTGTGTTATCGAGTCGAAAAACAGGTTGGCAGGGCGTGAATAAATGTATACTCATCGTAACAGCAGGGCATCTTGGCACCTTTTTTATACAATTATTCAAGCCTCCGAGCCTCTTGCAAAACTCAATCTTAAGGATAGATCCCGGACTCCGATCCGGGAGAGGGCAGGGGGGATTTTTCTTGCCGCCGCCGTAGGCGGCGGCAAACCTGGCTGGCGGTCCCACCGCCCGCCACCTACGAAATCCCATGTTTTTTCAGTTTCAAATAAAATGAGCGGCGGCTGAGACCCAGGGCCTGCATGGCTTTGGTCCGGTTTGGATATCGGTTCAGGATCACCTCGATGAGGTCCTTTTCGAAAGCGTCCATTACATCCCTGTAGACGAAGCCGGGCCGGAAGTCCTCCGAATCCGCGCCTTTTTGGGGAATCCTCTTGTTCAGCGCGGCCCGGCCCCCCGAGAGCAGCAGATAATGGGGCAGGTCGCTTGGCTCTATGACGTCGGAATCGGTCATATTGAGCGCGTAGTGCACCACGCTTCGCAGCTCCCTGGCGTTACCCGGCCAGGCGTGGGCATAGAAGATATCCAGTGTGGCCCGGCTGATCCCGGCATTCTTTTTATACTGTTCACAAAAAAACGAAAGGAAGTGTTCGGCAAGAAGTTCTATGTCCCGCCCCCGTTCTCGTATAGGCGGCACATGGACGGTCATTGTGTTTAGCCGGTAGTAAAGATCCTCCCTGAACTTCCCTTCGAGCATCATTCTATTGAGGTCCCTGTTGGTGGCGCTCAAAACTCGTGTGTCAACAGGTATACACTTCTGATCTCCAACCCTTCTGAACTCTCCCTCTTCGAGGACCCTTAGAATCTTGGCCTGAGTGTTCAACTCGAAGTCGGCGACTTCGTCGAAAAAAATCGTTCCTTTATCGGCGAGGTCAAACAGGCCCTTTTTGCCCTCTCGTCTTCCTCCGGTAAAGCTGCCGGAGGCGTAGCCAAAGAGTTCGGATTCGATCAATGTGCTCGGTATGGCCGCACAGTTTATGCTCACAAATTCATGATTGCGGCGTTGGCTGGACTCGTGAATTGCTCGAACCAACAATTCCTTTCCAACCCCGCTTTCACCCGTGACAAGGACGGAAAAGTCCGCTTTGCCGGCCTTGTAAGCCATATGCAAAGCGGCCCTGAAGCTGTTGCTTGTCCCTACAAGTTTACGGAAAGGAAGAGGCAGTTCGACCCCCTGTGCGATGCCGGCCTCCAGGTAGGACTCCACATACCGCTGTTTTGCTTGAAAATCATGGCAGGCGGCATCCTGGTGGAACCTGTTCACTATGGTAACGGATTGCGTAAAATCCGCCGGCGAAGGTATAAGCAAAACCGAGCAGTTGAGGCCCATTTTGAGGGCCTCAACGTATTTGTGGACATGGAATACCTCAGTGCGATTGGCCATGGCCTTGAGGGTGAGAGAATCCGGTTCGATATCGCAGAGCTTGCGATCAATAATGGACTCGGCGGGCAACCCAATGATGCGGCAGTAGGCTTCGTTTGCGTAAACGACGGACCCGTCCTTCGCTGTAATGAGGATCGCGTCGCCTACATGTTCTAGAATTCGCAAATCGTTATCGGACATAGTTGATCAACTTGACCGCATTGTTTGAGTTTTCAGTTGATTACTCAAAACTTAAAACTGAAAACTTAAAACTGATTCACTTTCCCTTATATACGGGTTTCCTTTTTTCTCTAAAGGCGACTAACCCTTCCATGCGATCTTCAGTGGGAATTGTGACCCAGTAGGCATTCGATTCTATGGCAAGGCCCGTATTGAGGTCCACTTCGCAACCGTAGTTTATGGCGTACTTTGCCTGGCTGACGGCGATCGGACCGGCTTCACATATCATCGCAGCCATCTCCAGGCATGCGTCCATCAACTTTTCGGCAGGTGCGACTTTATTGACCAGGCCGATATCGAGGGCTTCCTTTGAATCAACGCGCCTGCCGGTGAAGATTAGCTCTTTGGCCTTGCCCTTTCCCACAATCCGCGGCAGGCGCTGAGTGCCGCCGCCACCCGGGATTATGGCCAGCCGTGTTTCGGTAAGGCCCATCGTTGCATTTTCTGAAACGATACGTATGTCGCAGGCGAGCGCAAGCTCGGTGCCGCCCCCCAGGGCGATTCCGTTCACTGCCGCAATGACCGGCTTGTTCATGTATTCAATGAAAGTGAACAGACTGCGAAGGGTTAAAATGAATTGTCTCACCTGGTCTTCGGGCATCGACGCCCTCTCTTTCAGGTCGGCTCCCGCGCAAAAAGCTTTTTGGCCGGCGCCCGTTATTACGATTACCCGCACTTCCGGGTCCCATTGAAGGGTTTGGACCTTTTCTCCCAGTGCCCTGAGCAAATCGAAATTCAAGGAATTCATGACGTCAGGCCGATTGAGCGTCAAAATACTCGTTTGTCCCGACCGATCTTCCAAAACCATTGGCTGTTCCATTTTCCCTCCTCTATAATGCGATTTGATTTTCAATAGCGGTCAGACGCCTTGGGAGTTATTCTCTGCGCTCTCTGCGTCTCTCAAGATCAACCGCAGCCGCGCGAACGAATCGCTGGATTGCGCGAGTTGTCGATCGGTGAAATGTCATCAGGATTATGCGTCCGGCCTTTTTAAGAGTCAACCAAAATTGGTTGGAAATACAAATTGTAAGTGTCTTAAGGACTGTATACTGATTTGCTGAGCCATCCAGCTTAATCTACATACCTTGAACAGATTGGATAGATTTTGAACCGGGGATGGCTCATGCTGCGTAATTCAAACCCGGGAGTCCGTACCTGAATTGATACA